>Ga0315291_10000832_pt1 | contig 41294 bp, 47 predicted proteins | sample YL17G12_20_MG_FD_203070 | JGI IMG/M metagenome (GOLD analysis project Ga0315291, IMG submission 203070) | Sediment microbial communities from Yellowstone Lake, YNP, Wyoming, USA - YL17G12_20 | ecosystem: Environmental > Aquatic > Freshwater > Lake > Sediment | place: USA: Wyoming | collected...
CCGACTCTCGGTCCCCACTCTTGAAGTTGTAGCGCGGGAGGGAGACCTCTCTCCCCGCAAGAAGGGCATGCATCTCCTCCTCGAAGAGCACGGTGTCGAGGGCTTCCGGCGAGTCGAAGTCGATCGATCGGTCGGCAGCACTGAGCTCGGAGCGGGGCCGGAAGTAGTCGTCCATCTCGATCGGGTAGGGGTGGATCCCCGCGGCGAGGAGTTGGACGGCGAGGCGGCGGGAGAAGGTCGTCTTCCCCGAGGAGGACGGGCCGGCAATGAACACGAGGCGGTGCCCCTCCTCGTGTCGCTTGGCGACGAGACGGGCGATCTCGGCGATCCTTTTCTCGTGCAGGGCTTCCGAGACGAGGATCACCTGTTCGATCCGACCGCCCGAGATCGCCTCGTTCAGGAGTCCGACGTCGCGAATGCCCAGGACGTCAAGCCACTTCCCGTACTCGTTGAACACCTCCCGCAGCGCGGTGAAGCGCTGCGGGGGGAGGATCCGCGTCAGATCCTCCCGCCGCGGGAAGCGTAGGACGAACCCGTCGGGAGGGAAGGGCTCAAGGGAGAAGACACGGAGCATCCCGGTCGTCGGGACCATGTACCCGTAGAAGGAGTCGAGGAAGCCGTCCAGCTCATACAGGTGGAGGTGGCCGTCGGTCATCCCCGAGAGGAGACGGACCTTGTCCTCCTCCCCGCGGGAGAGGAAGAGGCTGCGCGCCTCGCCGACCGAGAGGCGACGACGCTCGATCGGGCGGTCCTCCTGAACGAGGTCGCGCATTCGCTCCCTGAGCTGGGCGAGCTCCTCCGTGGTGAACGGGGGACGGTTCTCCACCCGGCAGAAGTAGCCTCCGTACGGGACGGAGTAGTCGATGAACACGCGCGCCTCGGGAAAGAGAGTGTTGGCGGCGACGACGAGGAGAAAGGAGAGGCTGCGGGAGTAGATCCGCATCCCGTCCGAGTCGGAGAGGAAGACAGGCGCAACCTCGACATCCCGCGGGACGGGCCAGGCGAGCTCGCGCAGGGTCTCCCCGACGATCGCGGCCAAGGGGGGATCGGCCTTGCGCTCGGGCAAGGCGGCCCGGAGGAAGTCGGCGAGCGGGGTGTCCCTTGCTCCCTCAAACGCGCGCCCGTCCGGAAGGCGGACGTGGACCGTCTCTCTTAGCTCGGTCTCGCGGACTCTCCCTCGATCGTTGGGCATCGCACCCTTTTCCCCGCGGGGGGAACTGTCAATCTACCCCCTCCCACGGGGAGCGTCAACCGGAGAGGAGAGGTGTCAGACGGCGCGGCCGAGGACAGGGAGGATCGTCTCGCGGAGGGCGGCGATCGTCCGCTCGAGGTCCTGCATCACCCGCGTCGGGGAGGGCTCGCTGTCGCTGTCCCCGCGGAGGATCCGCGCGGCCACGCCGTATCCAGCGGCCTCTTCTTGCCAGCCGGCGGGGGTCTCTCCGTCCGGGAGGACGACGCCGTTCATTTGCGCCCAGGCGAGGGTCCAGGCGCGAGCGACGTTCCCCACGTCGTACCCGCCTCCGCCGAGGGCGAGCCAGGGCTTCCCCAGCTCGCGGAACCCGGCGACCATCCGCTCGAATTGGGGGAGGCTCATGGACAGCCCGGCGACGCGGTCCCCGAGGAGGGCGTCCGCTCCGAGCTGGGTCACCAGGACGTCCGGGTCGAACGCGCGGAGGACGGGGAGGAGGACCTCCACGTACGCCTTCTCGAACACATCATCCCGCGCTCCGGGAAGGAGGGGGACATTGACGGCGTAGCCGCGCCCGGCGGCCTCCCCCATCTCGTTCGCGAACCCACTGCCGGGGAAGAGGGTAGAGCCGGATTGATGGACCGAGACCGTGAGGGCACGGTCGGTCGTGTAGAACGCGTGCTGGACGCCGTCCCCGTGGTGGGCGTCGATGTCGACGTAGGCGACGCGCTTGCCGGCCGCGACGAGGGCGTGGATCGCTACGGCCCCGTCGTTGATGTGGCAGAACCCCGAGGCGCGAGAGGCCATGGCGTGGTGCAGCCCCCCGGCGAGGTTGAACGCCACGCGGGCCCGGCCGGCGAGGATCTCCTCGGCGCATTGCAGTGACGCGCCGGCGACGAGCATCCCCCACTCGTACACCCCGGGGAAGACCGGGTTGTCGCTCGTTCCCAGGCCGTGGGAGAAGAGACTCGGCACCCACAGCCCTGTGTCGCAAAGCCGCAGCACCTCGAGGTAGGAGAGGGAATGGAAGCTCGTCGCTTCCGTCTCGGTCGCCTGACGTGGGATTACGGAGTACACCCCCGGAAGGCGAGTCAGGCCGTACGCCTCCATCAGGGAGTAGGTCAGCCCCAGGCGGTAGATCTTGAAGGGGTGGAGGGGGCCGAAGTCGAAACGCAGGAGGGGACGGGGATCGACAAGGCAGTTCCTCACCGGGCCTCCTCTACGGCGCGGGGATCATACCCGCGTCGCCCCGAGGTCGCCACTGAGGGGGCTAGAGGTCCCAATGCGCGATTAGGTCTTGCGCAGTGAGGCCCCAGGGATCGCAACCGAGCGGGAGGGGGCCGCCCGCTTGGCCGGTGGTCTCGGCGAGCGCGTAGCGCTTTCCGTCAAGCGTCCAGAAGGCGGGCGTCGTGCCCGGTGGACAGGCAGGGGGGGTACGCGGCGGGGACCGGGACAAGGGCGAGGACGTGATTCGGGGTATGGTCGCTCTCTGTGTGGACGAACCCGATTGTCGCACTGCGACCGGCGGCGCGGAGGAGACTCACGTAGAGGATCGTCGTGTCCTCGCAGTCGCCGTCCCCGTCGACCAGGGTCTCGAGAGGGTAGAGGGGATAGTCGACCCCCGGCGGGTCGTCGGCGTAGCGGATGGCGCCCTGGACGAAGGCCAGGGCGAAGTCGAGGAGGGCATTCGGGTCGCTCCCAGCACGCTCTCCCATCTCCTGAGCGAGGTCGTGTAGCGTCGGCTCATCCAGCGGGTCGAGGACGTAGGGGGTGTAGGCGTCGTTCCCGGCGAGCGGCGGTCGGATCTGGGCGGGGTAGCGTTCGTACAGCTCCTTGGGCAGCAGGACCTGCCAGGTCTCTTCCTTCCCGTCCCATGTCCAGGTGTAGCGCCGCAGGATGAGGTTGGCGGGGACGGGGGAGGCGATGACCTCCTCCGAGGTCGAGTCCTCGGCCCCGCGGCCATCGCGGACGGCGAGGGTCACAGAGTATGTCCCAGGAGTAGCGTACGTGTGCTCGACCGCCTTCCCGGTCCCGGTTCGCCCGTCTCCGAACTCCCAGCGGAACGTCGCCACGCGCCCATCAGGGTCGTACGAGATGCTCGCATCGAACGCGACCGGGAGCGGAGCGTACCCAAGCGCCGGTTCGAAGGTGAATAGCGCGACCGGCAGGCGGTTCGGTCCGAGGCACCCCCCGAGGAACAGAGAGGCCAGAACGCATGCCAGAAGGAGTGCTGTCCATCGATCCCTCATCAGTTTTCCCGGCGCGAAGGCTAAGAGGTCCCCGCCGCTTTCGCAAGATCCCGCTCCCCATGGGGCGGGCTTGACACCCGCGGGCGGCGGACTATACTGGCCGCCTTGTCCTTCGACAAGGGGGGACTCCAGATGTTCATGATCATCGTCGGGGCAGGCAGCGTCGGCTCCAGTCTGATTGAGATCGCGGTCAAGGAGCGGAACAACGTCGTCGTCATCGAGAAGGACGAGGACCGAGCGCGCGAGGTGAGCGAGAACTCGGACATCACCGTCCTCTCGGCCGACGCCACCTCCGTGGAGACGTTGCGCGAGGCCGGCGCGGAGCGGGCGGACGCCCTGATCGTCACGACAAGCGACGACGCGGTCAACCTGATGGTCGTCGCCGTCGCGCACGAGCTCGAGATCACGTCGATCGTCTCTGTGGTCAACGACCCGGAGCACGCGGAGCTCTTCCGGAAGCTCGGGGCGAACGTGATGGAGAGCCCGGAGGAGGTCGTGGCGAACCACCTGTACAACATGGTCAAGCGGCCGCAGGTGCAGGACTTCGCCGTCCTCTGCGACGGCGACCAGGTTTTCCGTCTCGAAGTGAAGGAGACGTCCGCCCTGGTCGGCCGGTCCTCGGCCGAGAGCGAGAAGAAGGGGGTCCTCCCGCCGTTCGCGCGCCTCGTGGCCCTCGAACGGAAAGGGAAGCGGGGGGTCCTCAGGTCGGACACCGTCATCTCCGTCGGGGACATCCTGACGGTCTTCGCCCTGGAGCGGGTGAGCGACGAGCTTCTGGAGAAGCTCGCTGGATGAGAGCATCCCTCTCTGGAAGGCTTCCGAACCTGCGCATCGTCCTGCGGGACCTCGGGCGGCTTGTGCCCACGCTCGTCATCGCGATGGTCCTCGCGTCGTCTGTTGTTGCCCTCGCCTTCGGTGAGCTGTTCGCTCTCCTGCCGCTTGGAGTAACGGCCGGCGTCTCCCTTGCCGTGGCGGCTCTCTTGTACCTGCCGTTCCGCCGCGCTGGGGAGGCGAAGCTGAAGCACGTGCTGGTGACCGGTGCCGCAAGCTGGGTCCTGATCTCCTTTCTGGGGGCGATCCCGCTCCTCTTGCTCGCCCACGCGGCACCGAACGTGAGCGAGAGCCTGGCAGGCTTCCGCGACCCGACGAACGCCTTCTTCGAGTCGGTCTCGGGCTTTACGGCGACCGGCCTGACCATGGCGCCTCACCCCGAGGACCTCCCGCGGGTCTTCCAGTGGTGGCGGAGTTTCATCGAGTGGATCGGGGGGTTGGGGATCGTCGTCCTGATGCTGACGTTCATCGCAAGCACCGGGACGAAGGTCTCCACGCTCTACTTCGCCGAGCGGGAGGAGAAGGTGCATCCCTCGGTCTTCTCCACCTCGCGCACGATCATTGGGATCTTCATCCTGTACACCGTCGGCGGGACGATCGCCCTCTGGGCGATGCGGATGGACTTCTGGGATGCTCTCAACCACACCATGACCGCCATCTCTACTGCTGGCTTCTCCACGCGGGCCGAGAGCGTCGGGTACTACACCGCCGCGCGCGGCTACCTCCCGACCGGGATCCAGGTGGTGCTCGGCATCCTCATGCTCGCTGGGGCCACGAACTTCACCGTCCATTGGGAGCTCCTGCGCGGGCGATGGCGGATCCTCTGGGAGGACGTCCAAACGCGTTGGCTCCTCCTTCTCGTGGTCGTCTGGATTATCTCTCTCTTCGTCGAGAACCTCCTTCTCCTGCCGGCGCGGAGTGCCGCTTCGCTCTCCTCCTTCCAGGCGATCTCCGCTATGACGACCACGGGGTTCCAGACCGCGGACGTCCGGCCGTGGTCCGAGACGGCGAAACTCATCCTCTCCCTCTCCATGTTCGTTGGCGCCGCGAGTGGATCCACCGGAGGAGGGATCAAGGTCCTCCGTGCGGTGATCCTTGTTCGCGGGGTGGGGTGGCGACTCCGGCGCGCCTTCTCCCCGCCCAGCGCGGTCGTCCCGTTCCGGCTGGGCAGGAAGGCCTTCAGCGAGCAAGAGGCCGAGAAGCGGATCGAGGCGGCCGCCCTCCTCACGTTCCTGTGGGCCGCGTTCATCGGACTCGGTGTCGTCGTCCTTCTCCACACGGTGTCGAGCGACTTCACCCTGGGCGACATGATCCTCGAGGTGACGTCGGCCCAGGGGGGCGTCGGGATGACGTCCGGGATCACCGGGCCGTCCATGAACACGTGGGCGAAGCTTGTCCTGTGCCTGAACATGTGGGTTGGCCGGATCGAGATCATCCCGGTCCTGATGCTCGTCCGGTCCCTGTTCCGCGGGCTGCGCTGAGCGAAACAAGAGGGCGCCAGGGCCTCGGGGCCCAGCGCCCCCACGCGGAACAGTCTACTCAAGGAGCTTCGCGCGTACCTCGCCGGTGAACTCTTCGATCCCCGAGTCGCCGATCCGGACCCAGGTGGAGCCGACTTTCAGGATGACCTTGTTCCCCAGGGCAAGGTAGGGCCCGAGGTCGGGGACGAGGGTGAGGAGGTCGAAGTACGCGGCGCTCAGGGAGGCGAGGTCGATCGTCGCCTCGTCGGTGTACGTGCTCTCGACCCAGATCCCGTCGCGGAGGAAGAAGGCGCGGTCTCCGATGACCTTCACCCGATCCCCGCTCTCGGGCGCGGCCTCCCGCTCGGCGAGGGTCCGGAGCGCCGTCGCGTCCTGGACGGCCTTCTGCCCGCTCGGTGCCGCGGCGAGGTTCCCCCCGAGGGCCTGGCGCGCCGCCTGCGCCGAGGCAGGGGGTTCTTCGATAAGGAACGACGTATAGGGGGTGATCACGCCGTAGCGGGTGGAGAGGCGGATGATCTCGTCCACGAGCTCACCGCTCTCTCCGTACAGGCGGATCTGGTCGAGGAGGTGGGCGATCTTCCGCCCGGCCCACAGGCGCGGGAGGAACGAGGTTTCGAGGGCTACGTCGGGGAAGGCCTTCGCGTAAGAGAACTGAGCCGTCTCCCCGTTTGCGTCTCCTGTCAGGTTGACCGAAGCGGAGCCGGCCCCGCGGTACCGCCCGACGACGAGGAGCTGCGAGCCGCGGAAGAGGTCGGGCAGCGGGCGCGGATAGAGGTCGTAGGTCTCCACGCCCGCCACCTGGAGTTCGGGTGACGCGAGGACCGGGGAGGCGATCTTCCGATAGAAGCTCGAAAGCTTCGCCTCGAGGCTCTCCCCGGGTTGGACGTAGACCGTCGTCCCGTGGTGGTCTTGGGAGAGCCGGTCGAGGAGGAAGGTGTTCACGTCGTAGCCGGCGCCGAACGTGAAGACCCTGGCTTGGGATCGGTTCGCCGCCTGGGCGTGCGCGAGGAGAACGGCGGGGTCCTCCTCCCCGACGGTCGGCTCTCCGTCGGTGAGGAAGACGAGGAACTTGGGCCGCGGCGCGTCGTCGAACAGGCCGAATGCCGTGGCGAGGGCCTGATCGATGTTCGTCCCCCCGGTCGCCTCGAGGCGCCTGACCCACTCCTTCGCCGCCCCGAGGGACGGAGAGGAGGCGGGGCTGAGAGCCGTCGCGAGGGCGGAGGCGACGTCGCTGAACGAGACGACGGCGAAGCGGTCCTCGGGGTTCAGGTTGTCCAGGACGAACAAGGTCGCGGCTCTCGCCTGCTCGATCTTCTCCCCGCTCATGCTCCCCGACTGGTCGAGGACGAGGACGAGGTCCTTGGGGAGGATGACCGTCTGGGCGGCCACGGACGGGGAGAGGACGGCGAGGAAGTACCCGTCCTCACCCGGCGCGCGGTAGGTGAGGAGGGTCATCCCGAGGTCGTCCGGGGAGACGGCGTAGTAGAGGAGGAAGTCGGTCGAAGGGAGGGCGTCCTCGGCGCGGTAGAGGACGCGCGCGTGACGGTCGTCGGCCCGGTCGACCGTGACTTCGTGCGAGGGAGAGTAGACGGCGCGAAGTGGGGCGCTCGTCTCCAGGCGCACGTCGACGGAGACGTCTTCGATTGGCCGGGCGGAGAAGCGCTCTGTGTTCAACGGGTAGCGGTAGACGTACAGACCCTCTTCAGCCGTCAGCGTCTCCGTGTACGTGATCTCGATCCGGCGCTCGCCGAACGGCGGGATGGGGAAGATCCGCGCGGAGAGGGTCGAGCGGCCGACGTACTCGAGGAGGGCAGGGTCGATGGCCCGGCGGACGTAGTCCTCGTAGATCGCCCGTGCCTCTTCGGCGGTCAGCACTTGCGCCTCGAGGCGCTCCCCGTCTACCCACATGGAGAAGCCGGAGACGACGGCTCCCGCGGGAACGGGGAAGACGTAGCGCCCCTCGACCGGACGGGGGGCGTCGTTGCGGAAGGCTTGATCGACGTGGGTGGTGACGACTCCGTCGGAGAGGTCGACCGTCACCTGGTGATAGACGATGGAGAGCCAGCCGAGGGTCGGGTCGTCTGGGAGGATGATCCCGTCGGCGCGGGCGACCATCGCTCCCCCCGCGGCGAGCCCGAGGACGAGGAAACCAACGAGGAATCGGAGACCGCTGCGCATCGTGATCGCCCCCGAACGAGGTAGGTTGGCCTACCTACCCGCGGCGGAGGGGCCGAGTTTCGCTCCGCGGGTCCTCACCTCGGCGAGGGCGGACAGGAACGCGGCGGCCGCGCGGGGGTCGAAGTCGGTCAGGCGGAAGCCCTTCTTGCCGAGGCGGCCGACGAGGTCCCGCCCCTCCAGGACGAGCTCGACGTCGGGGATCCCGTGCTCGCGCACGATCCCGCGCCCCTCTGGGCCGGCCTCTCCGTCAACCCCCTTCTCGAACTCCACGACGAGCGTCCCGCGCTCGGTCAGGACGAGGGTCAGGCGGTCCTTGGCGTCGGAAAGGCGGGCCACCTCGCCGAGCCAGGCGACCTCGTACACCGCCGCCTGCCCAGCGCCCTTCAGGTCGCGCTCTCCCAGGAAGAGGTACTGGAGTCCCTCGTCGAGGGAGGAGAGGTCGCGCACCCGCTCGTCGACCAGGATCTGTCCGCCCTTGGCCAGGCTGGAGATGCGCTGGGCGAGGTTGACGGTGTGGCCGATCAGGTCGTTCTCGGTCATCACCGGACTCCCGCCGGCCAGGCCGATGCCCACGGCGATCGGGTCGTCCGGGGTCCCCGTGTTGTGGGCGCGGATCGCTTCCTGGATGGCGCGCGCCGCTTGGATCCCTTGCACGGGCTCGGCGAAGGCGGCCATCACCCCGTCGCCGAGCGTCTTGACGACGATCCCGCCTCTCTCCTCGATCCGCTCCTTGAGCAGGGATTCGTGGGTCTGAGTCAGGCGGTAGGCGGCGCGGTCGCCGCGCTGCGCGGTGTACGAGGTGAAGCCGCGGATGTCGCTGAACATGACCGCGATCTCCTCCCCCGCTTCAAGGGCAGCGCGAATCTGCTGTCGGTTCTTCAGGGTGGCACTCCAGGACATGGTTGGGACCTCGCTCCTATTGAAAAGAGGACGAGCCGCATTATATCATCGCCCCCAGGATCACGAAAGCGAACGAAGGGGGGACCACATGGACGAGAAGCAGACCCTGAGCCTGCTGAAGAAGACGCCGCTCTTCTCTCGCCTGAGCGAGAAGGGCCTGAAGGCGATCTTGAAGACGGCGTCCGAGAAGGACTTCCACGCAGAGACGAAGATCGTGGCCGAGGGAGCGGCTGGCGCTGGGTTCTACCTCATTCTCGCGGGGAGCGCCGAGGTCTCCCGGGGAGGGGAGCGACTCGCCAAGCTTGGAGCAGGGATGTTCTTCGGTGAGATGTCTCTCCTCGACGGGGCGCCCCGCTCGGCAGACGTGATCGCCGTCGAGGACACGGTCTGCCTGGTCCTCACGCCGTGGGCGATGAAGAGCATTGTCGCGGCGAGCCCGGACGTCGCGTTGGGGATGCTCGAGGAACTCGCGCGGCGGCTGCGCGAGACCGACCGCGCCCTCACGATGTAGTGGCCAAGGAGCGAATCGCCGTCACCTGTCTGGGGTCAGGGGCGGCCCTCGGGGGGGAGCGGCTGTGGAGTTCCCTCCTCCTCGACGAGAGGATCCTGTTCGGCCTCCCGCCGACGGCCGTCCCGCAGCTGTATCGCCTGGGGAAGGACCCGACGGCGATCGACTACTTGTTCATCTGTCACCGTCACGCCGACCACTTCTTCGGCCTCCCCTTCTACCTTCTCCTTTACCGCTTCCTGTATGCGCGGACAAGGCCGCTCTACGTGATCGGCCCCGCGGGGATGGAGAAGGCGACGATGGAGCTGTGCGAGATCGCCTGGCCGGAGTTCCCCGACGACGCGGTCGGGTACAAGGTTCCCCTCTCCTTTGTCGAGGTTGACTGCGACGGGGAGTACGCGGCGGGGGAGCTCCGCTTCCGGGCGGTGAAGATGGTCCACTTCGGCATGGACGCCTACGGGTTTCGCTTCCGCTACAAGGGACGCGAGGTTGCGTTCACCGGGGACACGGAGGACTGCCCGCAGCTTGACTCGCTCCTCGGGGGCGCGGACCTCGTGATCACGGAGTTCACTCACGCCTTTCGGACCGAGGGGGCCGGGCACCTCGGGACAGCGGCCGTCTCGCGGATCGTCGAGCGCGTCCGCGCCCGCGGAGCGACCGTCCTCGCCACCCACCTGGGGGGAGAGCCGGCCCCGATCGACGGCCTCACCGTCTGTCGCGACGGGGAGACCTACCTCGTGTAGCCGCTGCTTTGGCTGCCCGGCCTGTCTCTTGAGAGCGTAGAACCCTCAAGCGACTTCTCTCGGCGAGGTCATCGCGCTCTCTTTTGGCAAGCCCTCGCGCTCCGTGCTAGGATGATCCGGTGATGACGATGCAGGAATGCCGAGGCGGAAAGGGGATCTTGTGGGGCATGCTCGTGGCGCTCGCGGTGGCGGCGAGCGGCGAATGTCCACACAGGATGCCGGCAGGAAGGGGCGCGCCATGAAGAGGCGGACTAGACTCGTTCTGGCTCTTGTCCTCGTGATCTCTCTCCTTGTGGTCTCGACGCCTGTCGATGTGGTGCAGTTCGGCCAATACGACCTCCGCAAGACGTCCCTCCTCAAGTGCGCCTCAGCGCGCGGCCGTCCCTACACCTCGATCCTTCTGAGCCAGGACAGCGAGAGCTGGGTGATGTTAGCTGACGTGCTCTTGGACAGCGGCGCGGACACATCGCTCTTCCCAGCATGGGTCGCTGAGGAGCTCGGCATTGACCTGAGCCAGTGTCCTCAAGGGACGTCCAGCGGGGTAGGCGGAACGACGACGACGTACTACGCGGAGGTCTACGTCGCCCTTGTTCACATGGGCGGGATTGAGACGGACGTTGACGGATACATCCTCGCCGCCGGCGGGGAGCCGTTGCTGATCAAGGCCCGCGTGGCGTTCACCAAGGACGAGGCGAACGCCGACACCTATCTTCTCGGCCGCAGGGACGTGTTTGACGCCCTCACCCTCTCCTTCCAGGGGGATACTGCGACGGTGATCCCAGCATCTCCGGAGGCTGTGTCGCCGGGCGGGACCTCGCCGGCACAGCCTCCGGGAGGCGTCGCTCCTCTGCCAGGCGGGACCTCGCTGGCGGGGATGGTCCTAATCCCGGCGGGGAGCTTCCGGATGGGCGACAGCTTCGGCGAGGGGTCCTCCGACGAGCGGCCGGTACACACCGTGTACGTGAGCGCATTCACTATGGACCGCTACGAGGTGACGAAGGCCCTGTGGGACGAGGTAGCGAGCTGGGCGGCGGCGCACGGCTACGACATCGGGCCTGCAGATGGTGACGGCAAGGCGGCGGCCCACCCGGTGCACAACGTCACGTGGTACGACGTGGTGAAGTGGGCCAATGCGCGGAGCGAGAGGGAGGGGCTCGAGCCATGCTACACGGTGGGCGCGAGCGTGTACCGTACGGAAGAGAGCGAGCCCAACTGCAACTGGAGTGTCAACGGATACCGCTTGCCGACCGAGGCGGAGTGGGAGAAGGCAGCGCGCGGCGGGGCCGAGGGGCGTCGGTTCCCGTGGAGCGACGTGGACACGATCCAGCATGCTCGGGCGAACTACTACAGCCGCAGCGACTACAGCTACGACACGAGCCCGACGCGCGGCTATCACCCCGACTACGACAATACCCCCATGCCGTACACGAGCCCGGTGGGGAGCTTCGCGCCGAACGGGTATGGCCTCTACGACATGGCGGGGAACGTGTGGGAGTGGTGCTGGGACTGGTACGGCGAATCGACCTACGCGTCCTCGCCCGGGAGCGACGCGCGTGGCCCGGCGTCGGGGTCGAACCGCGTGGGGCGCGGCGGCGGCTGGGACAGCGGCGCGTGCTTCTGCCGCGTCGCCAATCGCGACTACGACTGGCCCGACAGCGAGTACAGCAACCTGGGCTTCCGCCTCGTGAGGACAGCGCCATGACCTTGCCGTCTGAAAGGAAGTTGGCACGGCAGTGCAGAGGTGTTGTGGGCTGGAAGCGCGCCGGTAGGCGCAGCGCCCCAGCCTTTCCATGCGTTGGGGGCGAAGCCCCCAGCGACGGGTTTTCGAGCCACATGGAGTAGAGGATCACGATGGGCGTGCGCGTCGTCACACTACGCTATCAAGAGAGCGTCCAGGGCTTCGTCGAGGAGGCACTCACGCGCGCGACAGCAGGCCGGGAGGTGTTGGAGGTCCGCGAGCACTTCTTCGTGTACGGGAACGTGCCGCACCTGACCCTGGTCCTCTTCCTTGGCGATGCGCGGGAGATGCCGCGGCGACGGGACGGGCCGGACCCGGGCGACGAGCTGCCGGAGGAGCGCAAGGCGCTCTACCGGACCCTGCGCACGTGGCGCAACGAGCGGGCGCGCGCCGACGGGGTGCCGAGCTATGTCATCGCGCGCAATGTCCAGCTGGCCGAGATCTGCCGTCGCTTGCCGCGCAGCCTGGCGGAACTGAAGGAAGTGGAGGGGATCGGCGAGGCGACCTGCGAGAAGTACGGTCGGGATCTCCTGGCGCGCATCCCTCCGGCGGCGCCGGAAGCTGATGCCTCGACGGAGAAGACCGAGGCGTGAAATCGCACGGCGGTCTCTTCGCGCGGATTGTTGAGATCGAGAACCTGCGTCGGGCGATGGAAGCGGCCGCGCGGGGCAAGCGCGACCGCGTGGCGGTGGCGCGATTCCTGAACGAGGCGGACGAGGAACTGCCGCGGTTGCGGGACGAGCTTGATAGCGGCAGGTACATCCCGTGCCGGTACCGGCAGTTCCGTGTCTCTGACCCGAAACCGCGCACGATCAGCTGCTCGAACTTCCGGGACCGGGTGGTGCACCACGCGGTATGCGACGTGATCGGCCCGCTCATCGAGCGGCGCTTCCTCTTCGACACCTACGCCTGCCGCAAGGACAAGGGCACGCACCGGGCGACGGCGCGGGCACAGGAGCTGGCGCGGCAGCGCGTGTACTTCCTGAAGCTTGATGTGGCCTCGTTCTTCGACAGCGTGGACCACAAGATCCTCCTTGACTTGCTGGCGCGGCAGTTCCGTGAACCGCCATTGCTGGCGCTGCTTGAGACCCTCGTCTCCGCTCCCATGGCCGGAGCGCCGCCGGGCAAGGGGCTGCCGATCGGGAACTTGACCAGCCAGTGGTTCGCGAACCTGTATCTCGACGGGGCCGACCATCTGGTCAAGGAGACGCTGCGCGTGCCGGGATACGTGCGGTACATGGACGACATGGTGCTGTTCGCGGATTCCAAGGCCGTGCTGTGGGCGGCCCACGACGCGCTGGTGCGCTTTCTGGCGGACGAGCGGTGCCTGAGTCTGGAGGCGTCGGCGACCCGGCTGGCGCCTTGCGCAGAGGGGATTCCCTTCCTTGGAATGCGCGTCTTCCCGGGGACCTGGCGGCTGCAGCGCGGACGTTTTCTGCGCACGCGGCGGCGGATACGCGGAAAGGAGCGTGCGTTCCTGAAGGAGCGGCTGAGCGAGGAGCGGCTGGCGCGCAGCGCGGCGGCAGCGCAGGGAATCCTGTCGTGGTACGGCATGAAGGGTGTTTTGCCAGAAGGCATGGAGGTGTAGGCTTCAAGAGCTCTTGGGCGCGTGGAGAAATGGGCGTGGCCCGGCGTCGGGGTCGAACCGCGTGAAACGCGGCGGCAGCTGGAACAGCAACGCGAACAACTGCCGCGTCGCCAATCGCAACAACAACTGGCCCGACAACGAGAACAACAACCTGGGCTTCCGCCTCGTGAGCACAACGCACGGCAAGGACGCGCTGTCCCATCCACGGCCGCCCGCGCCCCGCGCCAGCGGGGACGAACATGGCCAGCCCGTGGGGGCAAGTACCCCAACGCACAAGAGGTCGGGGGAACGCCCCAACAGGCTTCTCGTTGAGATGAATCCCATCGTGCGGTGTCTCCCATTGCGGCAGGGCAAAGTGCGCAGGGACGGCGCAGTGCGCTCCTCCCTTAGGGCACTCTGGGCATGTCGCATCGGCGGCTTCAGCCCCGATGGGTGCCTCGTGGCCTCCGGGTCGCACGGCAGGACGGCGAACCGGCTGGACCTCGCGTGCCTTCCGCTCCGGGGATGAGGACGGGGAGACGCGCGCTACCGGGTCTCGTAGCAGGACCGGCAGCGTGCCTCGTACGTCCCCTTCCCTCCGACCTTGATCACCGGGTCGTCCGCTGGAGCCGGCGCGCCGTCGATCAGGCGCTGGCTCCGCGTGGCGGGAGCGCCGCACACCACGCACACCGCAGAGAGCTTGTCCACCCGGTCCGCGAGGGCCATCAGGACGGGCATCGGCCCAAACGGCTCCCCGGCGAAGGTGAGGTCGAGGCCGGCGACGATGACCCGCCTCCCGAGCGCGGCGAGCCCCTCGCACAGGGAGGGGAGACGCGCGGAGAAGAAGTTCCCTTCATCGAAGGCGACGACCGCGCAGCCTTGGAGGGCCTCCCTGCCGGCGACCTCCACGACGCGCGCCAGGGTCTCCTGTCCGGGCTCGAGGGGAAGAGCCTGAAACTCGCGGCCGTAGTGGGTGACGACCGCGCGGCGGCTGTAGCGGTCGTCGATCGTCGGCTTAAACAGGAGGACGCCCTGCTGGGCGATCCGCACTCGCTCCAGGCGCCGGATCAGCTCCTCCGTCTTCCCGGAGAACATGCACCCTGTGATGACTTCCACGCTTCCGGCCTTCGTCATCGATCGCTCCTTCACTACTGGCTTGCCAGGAACCGATCCGTGTAGAGCGCTTCGGGCGGAAACGCGTGCACGGTCACTTCGTTCTCGAGGAGGTAGGCCTGGAGTGCCTCCCAAACCGACGGGTCGTCTTGGCGTGCCCCATCGGCGTAGAGAGGGAGCGTCGCGGCGTAGGCCTGCCGGTCGAGTTCGTCGTCAAGCTCCGGCCAGGCACGAAGAAACGCGGCGAAGGCCTCCTCCGGGTGCGCGCGGGTGAACGCGATCCCCGCGGCAAGGCCGTCCACGAGGGCCCGGAGGTCGTTTCCTCGGGTCTCGACCGTGTCTGCGCTCGCGACAAGGACCAGCTCGTACGTCCACGGGACGCCGTAGCCCTCCTGGGGGAAGAAGACGGGCTCCTCGCCGAGGAGGGCGACCTGGATCAGCTCGAAGTTGCGGAACGCTCCGATCGCGTCGACGTGACGCCCGAGGAGGGCGGGGAGGGTGGACAGGCCGACGTTCACGAGCTCAACCTCGCCTGTGCCCACGCCCACGGAGGCGAGCATCGTCCGCCAGAGGGCGGGCTCGAGCGGCTCGAGGGAGTAGCCGACCCTCTTTCCGCGCAGGTCGGCGAGGTCGGCCATCCCCGCGCTCCGCAGCGAGAGGAGTCCGCCGAGCGGTGAGCCGATCAGGGCCGCGATCGCGACGAGCGGAAGCCCCTCGTCCCGTGCGATCAGGTGGTTGATCTGCGGGGTGAGCGCGACGTCGACAGCTCCTGCCGCGGCGAGGCGAGCCGGGGCGCTCGGGTCCCCTGGGACGAGGACCTCGACTTCGATCCCCTCGAAGAGCCCCTGCGCGAGCGCGGCGTAGATCGGGACGTGGTTCGGGTTAGGAAGAAAGTCGAGCATAAACCGGACGGCCGGCGCCGCCGCTCCGGGGGGGGCAAGGAGAGCGATGAGGAGGGCAGCGACCAACGCTCGCCTTCTCACCTTTCTCCCCCTCCTCTCCCCAGCCTCTGCCAGCGCAGAAGGCGCCGCTCGATTATCCGGAGCCCTCCGAGGAGGAGCAACCCCAGCAAGGTGAGGGTGAGGATCGCCGCGAAGACGAGGTCGACCCTCATGCGCGCGTTCGCCTGCAGCATCAGAAAACCAAGGCCTCTCTTCGCCCCGACCCATTCCCCCACCGTCGCGCCGACGAGGGAGAGGGTCGTCCCCACCTTGAGCCCGGAGAAAAGGAAGGGAAGCGACGCCGGGGCGCGGGCAAGCCAGAAGATCTGGCGTCTCTTCGCCCCCAGCGAGGCGAGGAGGTCCACGACGTCCCCCCCGAGGGACCTGAGGCCGTCGAGCACGTTCACCGTGATCGGGAAGAAGACGATCAGGGAGGCGACGATCACCTTGGGCCACAGTCCGTAGCCGAGCCACAGGACGAGGAGCGGGGCGACGGCGAAGATCGGGACGACCTGCGACCCGATGAGGAAAGGGGAGAAGGCTCGTTCCAGGACCGGGAAGTGGTAGAGGAGGATCCCGAGGGTGATCCCGGCGGAGAGACCCAGGGAGAGGCCGAGGGCGACCTCGGTGACCGTCGTCGCCGCATGGCCGAGAAGGAGAGGGAACTCCCCGAAGAAGGCGGCAAGAACCCGGCTTGGCGGGGGGAGGAGGTAGGGCGGGACGCGGGCGAGGCGGACGCCGGCCTCCCACACGAGAAGGACCCCCAGGAGGACGAGCGCGCTTCCGGCGAGGCGGACGAGTCGGTCACGCATCGGCCACGCCCGCCGCGAGGAGGTCGAGGATCTCCCCCTTCAACTGGGTGACGTCCTCCCCGCCGCGGCGCCGGAGGCGGGGGAGGTCGACTCGGATCATCCGCGCGACGCGCGCCGGCCGAGGGGAGAGGAGGACGATCCGATCGGAGAGGACGATCCCCTCCTCGACGTCGTGCGTCACCAGGAGCACGGTCTTGCCGGACCCCTCCCACACCGAGAGGAGCCAGGCTTGGGTCGCGATGCGGGAGAGGGCGTCCAGGGACCCGAGCGGCTCGTCGAGGAGGAGAAGCTCGCGGTGCGCAAGGAAGGTGCGGATGAGGGCGATCCTCTGCCGCATCCCGCCGGAGAGCTGGGAGGGGTAGAGGCGTTCAAACCGCCCGAGGCCGAACCGGCCGAACAGAGCCCGTGCCTCCGCCCGCGCCTCGTCGAGGGGGCGGCGGTCGACCTCGGCAGCCAGGACCGCGTTCTCCAAGGCGGTGCGCCACGGGAGCAGGGTATCGCTCTGCGGCATGTACGCCGCCCGGCTGAGCGTCCCCTCTCCTGAGAGGCCGATCTCCACGAACCCCTCTCCAGGAGAAAGGAGGCCGGAAAGGATGCGGAGGAGGGTCGTCTTCCCGCAGCCGGACGGCCCGATGATCGTCGCCCAGCTCCCCCTGGGGACGTCGAACGAGATCCTGTCGAGGACCGGGATCGTCCCCTCGCGGGAGGAGAAGGAGAAAGAGACCCCGCGCACAGAGAGGAGGAGCGGGGTCGCCGACTCGGGAGGATGGGTTGCCATCACGACCGGGATTCTAGCCTCTCTCGTTCGGGACGATCCATCTCTGCGCCATCGTTACCTGGAGCAGCCGACTCCCAGGTGGGCGGTCGACGGCCACGTTGGTGAAGTGACTTGACGAGGAGCAGGGGGAGAAGTCTGGTCGGGACGCCCGGATTTGAACCGGGGACCTCTTGCGCCCCATGCAAGCACGCTACCAGGCTGCGCCACGTCCCGAGGCGAGTCCATGGTACACCCTCTCCCACGCGCGGACAAACGTCGGCCAGGAGCAGTTGCCCGGGGCGTGCGGCTCGGCTAGGATCGGGGGCGTCTTTGGGGAGGGTCGCGATGCGGATCACCTTCTGCGGCGGGGCGGGCACGGTCACCGGCTCGTGTCACCTGGTGGAGGCGGCCGGCCTGCGCATCCTCCTCGACTGCGGCCTCTTCCAGGGCCGGGAAGAGGAGGGGCACAACCGCGACGCGTTCCCGTTTGACCCGCACGAGATCGACGCCCTCGTCCTCTCCCACGCCCACCTCGACCACATCGGCCTCGTCCCGCGCCTGGTTCGGGAGGGGTTCCACGGGGAGATCGTCTCCACTCCGGCGACCGCGGAGATCGCGAAGGTGGTCCTGACCGACGCCGCCCACCTTCAGGTGGAGGAGTCCGCCTACCACGCGCGGAAGGCGCGCCGGCGCGGAGAGGAGTTGGCCCCGCCCCTGTATGACGTGGGGGACGTCCTGGACGCGCTCGAGTTCTTCCGGGTGAGGGTCGCCTACGACGTCCCTGTCCGGCTCGGGCGCGGGGTGGAGGCCGTCCTCCACGACGCGGGGCACGTCCTCGGCTCGGCGTCGGTGGAGGTGCGTGCCGAGGGGAAGACCGTCCTCTACAGCGGCGACCTCGGGAGCCCGGGGCGGCCGATCGTGCGCGACCCGAGCGACCCGCCGCGGGCCGACGTCGTCCTGGTCGAGTCGACGTACGGGAACCGCGAACACCGGAGCCTGGACTCCACGGTCGCCGAACTGGCGGACGCGCTGCGGGCCGTCATCGGGGACGGTGGGAACCTCCTCGTTCCCTCCTTCGCCTTGGAGCGGACGCAGGAGGTCCTGTACGAGCTCTTCTTCCTCTGGAAGCGACGCGGGATCCCCGCGTGTCGGATCTACCTCGACAGCCCCCTCGCCATCGCCACGACGCGGGTCTTCTCGCGGCACGTGGAGGAATTCGACGACGAGGGTCGAGAGGCTTTCTCTCGCGAGCCGAATCCGTTCTCCTTCCCTCTCTTGCACTACGTTGAGACGGCCGAGGATTCCAAGCGTCTGAACGCGATCCCAAGCGGGAACGTCCTCATCGCCGGGAGCGGGATGTGCACCGGAGGGAGGATCCTGCACCACCTTCGCCACAACCTGTGGAGAGAGGCGTCCGGCGTCCTCTTCGTCGGCTTTCAGGCGCAAGGGACGCTCGGCCGCGCGATCGTCGACGGAGCGAGGCGCGTCAACCTATTCGGCGAGGAGGTTGCCGTGCACGCGCGGGTCTTTACCGTGAGCGGGTTCTCTGCTCACGCCGGACAGTCGACCCTCCTTGGCTGGCTCTCGAAGGCCACGCCGGGGCGCGTCGTCCTGGTCCACGGTGAGCCGGAGGGACAGGAAGGCCTCGCCGCCGCGATCCAGGAGACGCTCGGGATCCGGGCCGAGGTTGCGCAGCGTGGGGCCACGATCGAGCTGTAGCCGGCGCTTGTGTGGCCTCGGCGCGAGGGCGTATAGTCCCGTCTGTCATGCCGGAGTCGATCCGAATCGACGTGGAGACGCTGTTTGCCTGTCACCCCTTCGCGCGGGAGATCCTCGGCCGCCTGACAGGGGCCGGGCATCGGGCCGTCTTGAACGGGGGCGTCGTCCGCGATGGGGTGCGCTCCCTCCTCGATCCCGACGTGCTTTTCGAGCCAACGGACGTCGACATCGCAACCTCCGCGTCTCCCGACGAGGTCCGGCGCCTCTTCCGCGACCGGCCGGTCGTCGGCGTAGGGGAGGCGTTCGGCGTTCTCGTCGTGGTGGGCCCGAGCGGCACGCCCTACGAGGTGGCGACGTTCCGGGCTGAGGGGGACTACGACGGGCGGTGGCCAGGGAAGGTGGAGCTGGTCGGCGACGTGGAGGCGGACGTTAAGCGGCGGGATCTCACCATCAACGGGCTCGTCGCGACGCCGGACGGAACGGTGATCGATCTCGTCGGCGGGGTCGAGGATCTCAAGGCCGGGCGGATCCGGACGATCGGCGACCCGCTCGCCCGCTTCCGCGAAGATCACCTCCGGATGCTCCGCGCGATCCGTTTCGCCTGTCAGGTCGGCGGTGAGATCGACCCTGCGACGGAGGGGGCGATCCGCGACCTTGCGCCATCGATCGTCTCTGTCTCCTGGGAGAGGATCCGCGACGAGGTCCTGCGCACTCTCGCCACCGGCCAATCTGCGCGTGGAGTTCGCCTGTGGGGGGAGCTTGGTCTCCTCTGCTTGATTCTACCGGAGGTCGCGGCGATGAGGGGGGTTCCCCAACCGGAGGCGTACCACCCGGAAGGCGACGTGTACGTCCACACCCTCCTCGCCCTGGAGGTCGCCGACCGGTTTGTGCGTGATCCGCTCGTCAAGCTCGCCATTCTCCTCCACGACGTGGGGAAGCCGTACGCCCTCGAGCGGGCGGGGGGGCAGAACATGGCCGGTCACTGCGCGGTCGGGGCGCGAATGGTGGAGCGGATCGCCGCCCGCCTCCGACTCAGCCGGTCGGAGATCGCCCGCCTCGTCTTCCTCGTCAGGAACCACATGCGGATTGCCGACCTTCCGGAGATGGGACGCGGGAAGCAGGTCCGGTTCGTGAGCGAGGGTGAAGTGCCCGGCGCGCGCTCGCTGCGGGAGCGCTACCCCTCCTTCTTCGACCTCCTCCAGCTCCTCGTCGCTGACTGCGAGGCAAGCGCGCACCGCGAGTCGGGGTGGGCTCCCATCCTGCGCGAGACGCTTCGCATCGCCGACCACATCGACCGCGTGGGGAGCCTGGCCCGGGCTCGCGCCCTGATCGACGGGCACGCCCTCGTCGCCCTGGGGATGAGGCCAGGAAGGGACCTGGGCGCCGTCCTCGAGCGGCTCCACGATAGGATCCTCGCCGGGGAGATCACGTCGCGTGAGGAAGCCCTTGCCGAGGCGCGCCGGGCCGTCGCCCGCCAGAGCGACGGGACCTAGGCGAGCGGGGAAACGGACAGCCGACCTCTCGCTCTCGGCTCTCCGAGCCTAACCTCCCTCCGACCCTACAGGAAGAAAGGAGGAGGCCGGCCGCTCCGGCGGCCTCGGCCGCTCGGCTCATGGGGACACCGCTCGTCATCGGCGGGGACCTCCCGCTCGATCTGGAATCCCTCGTCGGGCAGTGCGTCGCCGTCCTCGGCATCCGCGGGTCGGGGAAGTCGAACACGGCCGGCGTGATCTTCGAGGAGCTCCTCAAGCATCAATACCCGCTCACGATCGTGGACATCGACGGGGAGTACTACGGCCTGAAGGAGCGCTACGAGGTCCTCGTCGCCGGGATGGGGGAGGGCGTCGACGTGGAGGTCGACGTCGACTGCGCGCCCGAGATCGCACAGGCGAGCATGGAGAGAAACGTTCCCGTCATCCTCGATCTGTCGGGCTTCCTGTCGAGCGAGAGGACGGAGTTCCTGAAGAGCTACCTCTCGACCCTGTGGAACCTGGCCGGGAAGCTCCGCCGCCCCTACGTGATCGCGATCGAAGAAGCGCACGAGTTCATCCCGCAAGGGGTGAGGACGGAGCTCAAGGAGCTGATCACGCGCGTCGCCCTGCGCGGCCGGAAGCGCGGCCTGGGGGCAATCATCATCTCCCAGCGCAGTGCCAAGGTGGAGAAGGACGTTCTGAGCCAGGCGGGGATCCTCTTCCTGCACCGCGTCGTCCACGAGGCGGACATGCGCGTCTACGGGGAGCTTCTTCCGTGGCGCAAGAGCGAGGTCAAGGAGCTGGTCAGCGCCCTGGAGACCGGCGACTGCATCTTCGTGAACGGCGAGACCGTCCTGCCGACTCACGTCCGGAAGCGAGAGACCTTCCACGCTGGGTTCACTCCCTCCCTGCACGTGGTCGTCTCGCCGGAGTTGCGGCGGGTGAGCGAGTCCCTCCTCGAGGCGATCGGGCGGCGGGGAGGGGCGACTTCGCCGGAGGGGACGGTCGCCGCCAAACCGCGTGGCTGCGAGGAGGGGGACCCGAGGGATGAGCCTCTTCTCGTTTCGGCGTCCCCCGACACGCGTGCCAGGCAAGCGGCGCTGCCGGCGGAGGCAAGGCGCCCTCTGGAGGGCGGCGCGGTCTCTACGGCGCTCCTCTCGCCGTCTAGCGTGCCCAAGGAGGCGCCACCCGCGGGACCGGACGTTGTCCAGGAACCGCTCCCGGCTGGCCGCGCGTCGGCTCTGGCAGGACCGGTTGGCAAGGATTCGGAGGGCCCGCTCCCCGAAGCCGTGAGACGTCACGTTGAGCGCCTGGTCGCACGTCTCGGCCGCCAGACGCTCCTCGACAGGCGTTTCCTTGCCTTCCTTGTCGGTTCCGGGCCGCGCGCCTACTCCGCGGCGCAGATCGCCGCGTGGACCGATTGCGCGCCAGGGGTCATCGAGCGCACGCCCCCGCGCGACCTCCTCGAGATGGGTTTGGTCGTCCGAGAGCGGCGGACGGATGGCGTCCACTACCGCTCCAACCTGAAAGCCTTTGTGGCGCGGGAGTTCGGCGTCTACCGACCTCAGATCGGCCCACAGGAACTGTCCTGGGTTGCCCAGTCGCTCCGCGAACGCTTGGCCACTCTGGGGGGGACCGCACGCTCGGCCCCGTAGTGGGAAAACGCAGGCTATTTCAGAAATCTATTGACCCCCTCTCTTCCTTCTGGTAGGATGGCCCCAGGGGCAAGGAGGGGGGATGCAGATCAAGATCGTCGAGCGGCACGGGGTGGCGAGCGACGCGCTCCGGGGCTACGTCGTCGAGAAGACTCAGGCGCTCTCGCGTTTCTTCGATCGGATCATCACCGTCGACGTGGTCCTCTCCGTTGAGAAAGAACGGCAGATTGCCGACTTCCACGCTCACCTCACCCACCGCAAGCTGATCAAGGCGCATGAGGAGACCTCCGACATGTATGCGTCGATCGACAAGGCGATCGACGTCTTGAAGCGGCAACTCGTGAAGTACAAGGACGTCCTTCAAGACACGCGGACCGGGATCCAGCCGCAGGAGACCGTCGCGCCCTCCGCGGTCACGGATCACAAGGAGATCATCCGCGTCGACACCTTCCTGCAGAAGCCGATGACGCCCGAGGAGGCGGCCCTCCAACTGGAGGAGCTGGATCGGGCCTTTCTGGTGTTCGTGAACTCAGAAACGGACCAGGTAGGCATCATCTACCATCGGCGAGACGGCCACTACGGGCTGATCGAGCCGAGGCGGTAGCCGATGAGACGACCCGGAGAACGACTGTGACGCGGGCCCTCTCCCTGTTATCCGGCAGCCTTGCCAGCCGCTTGGCGACGAGGGTGGTCGAGCGGTCGCCAGGCGTTGACGAGGTCTACCTTCTGCACTTCCGCTCCCCGTTTTTCGAGGAGTACCGGGAGATCCGCGACCTGGTCAAGGGCGAGTGGCCCGGGCTGGTCTTTCGCACGCAGTCGCTCAAGAAGGAGTACCGGCACCTCGCCTGCGGTCAGCCGGAGGCCGGCGGCTTCTCCCTTTCCCGCAGCTGTCGCGCCTGCCGGCGGATCCTGCTTGGCCGTGCTGCGCGCTACATGCGCAGAGTCGGAGCGCAGTTCCTCGTGACAGGGGAAGTCGTGGGGCAGAACGGTCTGTTCGAGGACGACCTCCTCGCGATCGTCGAGGAACTAGGGATCGCTGACCTTGTCCTGCGGCCGCTGTCCGCGCGACTCCTCCGGCCGACCCTCCCAGAGCGTGAAGGGTGGGTTGAGTCAGGCTGGCTCTCCGACCTCACGGCAGCCGAGCCGGAGAGGCTCGCGGCGCTCGCGGAGGGCCTTGGGTTCCTGGCCGATCCCCGCATGGGCTTTGCCGCGCGGTGCAAGCTCTCGATCCCTGGTTTCGGGGAGCGACTCGAGGGTCTGTTGGAGGAGACGGGGGTGACGATGAACGCCCTGAAGCTCCTTGACTTCCCTCTCTACTTCACGCGGCCGCCGGACGTGAAGATCGTGCTGGCGAGGACTCCTGGGGAGAAGCGTGCCCTTCAGAACCTCTTCCTGCCGAACGACCTGCGCGTCTACCTTTCGACCCACCCGGGCCCGATGGCCCTCGTGCGCACGGTCTGGGAGGGGAAAGGCCAGGCGGAGACTCGGGACATCGTCGAGCTGGCGGCCCGGCTCACCGTCGCCCACAGCGAGGCCTCTCACCTGTCGAGCGTCCAGGTCAGTTACCGCTTGGAGAACGACAGTGAGACGTCGCAGTTGACGGCCTTGCCGTTCCCCGCAGCCTCGAGGGAGGAGGTCGCTCTGGTCTCTTCCTCGCGTCTCTCCGAGCTGCGCCCCGCGCGTCCTTGAACCCGCGATCCTTCCGGGTATACTTCACCATCAGTTCCCGAGGAGAGGGAGTGTGGCGCCACGCAGGCGGCGGGTTCGGTGTGCCTCCTGTGGGGCACCTTGGTATTGGCGCAAGGGCAAGAGCGGTCTTCAGCGGTTCCTGAGCTAAGGGGTTGTCGATGCCTTTCTACCGCTACGAGTGTGAAGCGTGCGGTTCCGTGTTCAAGGTCCTCGAGCAGAACGGAAACGCCCCGCTCCCTGTCTGTCCGGAGTGCGCGGGGCAGCGCGCCCGCCGGCTCCTGCCCCGCATCGGGGTGATCTACAAGGGCAGCGGCTACTACGCGACGGACTACCGCGCCAAGAACGGGAAGACGAGCGAGGCGAAGGTCGAGTCGTAGGGAGCGCCCGGGGCGGGGGGGGGGAACGTGCGGGAGCGCGGGGCAAGTCCCGCGATCGGAGGGCGAGCGAGACGTGAGCGGCGTGATCTCTGGCGACGACATCAAGTGCGTGAAGCTTCAACTGGCCTCCCCCGCCGTGATTGCCGGCTGGTCGCACGGCGAGGTCACCGAGTCGGAGACGATCAACTACCGGACCCACAAGCCCGAGAAGGGCGGCCTGTACGCGGAGGAGATCTTCGGCCCGGAGAACGACTACGAGTGCGCCTGCGGCAAGTACAAGGGGAAGAAGTACGAAGGGATCACCTGCGAGAAGTGTCACGTCTTGGTGACGGACTCCTCGGTCCGCCGCGTCAACATGGGGCACATCTCCCTGGCCAGCCCGGTCGTCCACTTCTGGTACCTGAAGGGCGTCTCGAGCCTTCTGTCTCGTCTTCTGGGGATGAAGAAGAAGGAGCTCCAGCAGATCGCCTACTACGAGACCGTGCCGGTCCAGGATGCTCTCTCCATCGTGACCTCCTCCGACTGCAAGGAAGTCCGCCCCGGAGAGACCCTCTATGCCTCAGAGTGCGCGATCCTGAGGGAGCGTTTCCCGTTCTCCGTCGAGACGGCCTACTTCGTGGCCGAAGCCCCGAAGGTCGTCGCTGATGAGGAAGGGCGCGTCACGATCGAGGAGCGTCGACTGACCAACGGGGAGAAGATCCGCTCCGTGGTCGTGGGGTCCCAGGAGTATCCGCTGGTTGGGGAGGTCGACCTCATCGTCGAGGACGGGGATGAGGTCGAGGCCGGGGCGGTGATCGCCGAGCGGCCGGTGGGCGAGGTCTGCTCCCAGACTGCATTCGAGATGCTGACCGACCGCTACGGAGGCGCGGTCAGCGGCGAGGCCCTCGACCATGAGGTCCTGGACAGCCTGATCTTCCTCGTGACGAGGGTGAAGGCTGCCTCCCTCAAGAAGAAGCCAGGGGACGTGCTCACCTACCTGGAGAAGCGGGCGTACGAGCGAGTCGCGCCGGATGGGTTCGCCGCCCAGACGGGGGCAGCGGGGGTGAAGGGTCTCCTGGAGAGTCTCGATCTCGACGACCTGCACAGGGACCTCTCGGACGAGATGCATCGGGAGACCGCGGTCGGGAACCAGCGCCGGATCATGCGCCGGCTCGAGGTGGTCGACCAGCTGCGCGACTCGGGAAACAACGCGGAGGACATGATCATCGACGTGATCCCGGTCCTTCCGCCGGCGCTGCGGCCGATGATCCAGCTCGAGGGGGGGAAGTTCGCCACGACCGACCTGAACGACCTCTACCGTCGGATCATCAACCGGAACAACCGCCTGAAGAAGCTGATCGACATGGGGGCCCCGGAGGTCATCCTGCGCAACGAGCGCCGGATGCTGCAAGAAGCGGTGGACGCGTTGATCCACAACGAGAAGAAGGAGAACCCGATCCGCGGGCGCGACAACCGGCCGCTGAAGTCCCTCTCGGAGCGGATCCACGGGAAGCACGGACGTCTGCGGCGGAACCTCCTCGGGCGACGGGTGGACTACTCCGGCCGTGCGGTCATTGTGGTTGATCCGACCCTCAAGCTCTCCCAGTGCGGGATCCCGAAGAAGATGGCCCTCGAGCTGTTCAAGCCCTTCATCCTCCACCATCTCGAGTCGACGACGTTCTCGGACTTCGACGAGATCAAGAACAAGGCCCTGCGCGGCGAACTGCCGGAGGTGTGGGACATCCTGGAGAAACTGGTCAAGGACCACCCCGTCCTCCTCAACCGGGCGCCGACGCTGCACCGCCTCTCGATGCAGGCGTTCGAGCCGATCCTCGTGGACGGCGAGGCGATCCATATCCACCCCCTGGTCTGCCCGCCGTACAACGCGGACTTCGATGGCGATCAGATGGCGGTCCACCTCCCCCTGGCTCCGGAGGCGATCGCGGAGGCGCGGGAGTTGATGGCCGCGCCGCGGAACATCCTCTCCCCGGCGAACGGGGACCCGCTGAGCATTCCGACCCAGGACCCGGTTTTCGCCTACTACTACCTGACCCAGGTGGATGAGGAGGCGGCCGGGGCGGGGAAGGTCTTCCGCGACGTGGTCGAGGCGCGGCGCGCGCACGAGGAGGGGTTCCTCGACCTGCACAGCCCGGTGAGAATCCGGATCGACGGGCGCCTGGTGGAGACGACCCTCGGCCGGGCGGAGCTGAATCTGGGCCTGCCCGAAGAGATCCGCGACTTCGGCAAGGTGATGGATCGCAAGGCGATCAAGCGCCTGATCATGGACTGTTACCATCGCTTCGGCTGGCAGAGGACGTCGGAGGTCTTGGACCAGTTGAAGGATCTCGGGTTCAAGTACGCGACTCAGGCCGGACTGACGATCTCCATCAAGGATTGCCTGATCCCCCCTGAGAAGGAGGAGATCATCCGCCGCTCCACGGCGGCGGTGATGCGCATCAACAAGCTGCACGAGCTCGGGTTGGCGACCGAAGAGGAGCGCTACCTGGCCGTCGTCCGCATCTGGCGCCGAACGGTGGATGACGTGGAGGAGGCGACGATGGAGAACCTCCGCCAGCACAAGTTCAACCCGGTCTACGGGATCGTCACTTCTGGCGCGCGCGGCGGGCCGGACCAGGTGAAGCAGCTGTGCGGGATGCGCGGCCCGATGGCCGGCCCGTCGGGGGAGATCATTGAGATGCCGGTCATCTCCAACTTCCGCGAGGGGCTGGACATGATGGAGTACTTCATCTCCACCCACGGCGGCCGGAAGGGCGCGGCGGACACCGCTCTCAAGACCGCGGACTCCGGGTATCTCACCCGTCGCCTGGTCGACGCCACGTCGGACATGGTCGTGCGCGACATCGACTGCGGGACGACGCAAGGGGTGGAGATCGATCCGCTCCGGTTCAGCAAGACCGAGGTCATGGAACCGATCGTGGACCGGATCTATGGCCGCGTCGCCAGCCGGCCGATCGTCGACCCGGCTACCGGAGAGGTCCTCGCTGAGGCGGACCAGTGGATCACCAGCGAGATGGCGCGGCAGATCGGCCAGCTCGAGGGGGACCTCCCGATCAAGAGCGAGGAGGACCAGGAGCGGGTGGTGGGGACGAAAGCTGTCGAGGACGTGCGCGATCCGGAGACCGGTCGCGTCCTCATCCAAGCGGACGAGATCCTGACGCCGCGCTCGATCGCGGCGGCGCGCGCGGCGAAGATGAAGCGGATCAGGGTGCGGCCGCAGATCATCATCCGCTCTCCCATGGTCTGCGAGACGAAGGCCGGCGTCTGCCAGCGCTGCTACGGGTACGACATGAGCAGCCACCAGCCGGTCGAGCTGGGCCTGGCCGTGGGGGTTATCGCGGCGCAGTCCGTCGGCGAGCCGGGGACCCAGCTGACGATGAGGACGTTCCACACGGGAGGTGTCGCCGGGGAGGACATCACCCAGGGACTGCCGCGCGCCGAGGAGCTGTTTGAGGCGCGCAAGACGATGAAGAGCGCGCAGGCGGAGATGTCCCCCCTCGACGGCTACGTGACGGCGATCACCTTCTCCGCCTCGAGCGGAGACCGCGTGGAGATCATCGGAGAAGAACGAACGGTAGAGCTTCCCGTCGCGCTCACACGGGCGGAGGACGGCTGGGACGGGAAGGCGGAGGACCTGATCGACCCGCGGAGCCGCGCCACGGGCGAGGTCTACACCCTCGAAGGCGACGACCAGCGCGAGATTCTGATCATCTCGACCGCGACGGGAGACCGCTCCTACCCGGTCGCGGCCGGGGTCACGCCGTGTGTCGAGACCGGGGATCGGGTTGCGGTCGGCGACGCCCTCACCGAGCGCTTCAACCTCGACGCGATCGTCGCGGACCGGAAGGGGACGATCCACCTCCCGGAGGGGAAGGACCGAGCGTTCGAGGTCGTCGACCGGAACGGCGTTGCCGTGGAGTACGAGATCCCGTACGGGGCGCGCATGCTGGTCGAGGCGGGGGCCAAGGTGAAAGAGGGGGACACCCTGACCTCCAAGTCGAAGCCGCTCTTCATTGCCGCAGAGGCGGAGGGGACGGTCCTTCTGCTCGAAGACCGGATCGTCGTCTACAACCCGGACGGCGAGGCGGTGCGCTTCCCGCTGACGGCGGACCTCTCTCTCCTGAAGGGCAACGGCGAACAGGTCGCGGAGGGAGAGAAGGTCTTCAAGCTTGAGGTTCCCGCAACCGACGTCCACGTGGACGAGGTGGAGGAGCACGGCGAGATCGTGCGGATCACCTTCCACCCGAAGAGCGTGATCAAGATCGAGCAAGCGGCGACGGTGCGCGCTGGAGACAAGGTCCGCGTGGGAGACCTTCTCACCAAGGGGGTCGTCGCCCCGCACGCGCTCCTCGAGACGGCTGGGGTGAAGAAGACGCGGGAGTACCTCTTGACCGAGATCCACAAGGTGTACAAGCAGCAAGGGGTCGACATCAACGACAAGCACCTTGAGGTGATCATCCGGCAGATCCTAAACAACGTGCGCATCTTGGAGCGGGGCGACTCGCGCTTCCTCCTCTCCGACCTTGTTGCTCTCGAGGAGTTCCAGAGCGAGGTCGGGTCGCTCGAGCGTTGGAACGCCGACGCGGCGCGCGCGCGCAAGGAGGCTCTCGGCGACCCGCTGGCAGAGGACGCGGCGGTCGGCGACCGAATCCTGGCCATGACCGGGACCGCGGTCACAGAGGACCTCCTGAGAGAGGCGGCCAGGGCGGGACTCGCCGACCTGCGCGTCCAGCGCGGTGAACAGGTGCTCGCCGTTCCGCTCCTGACGAAACGGCTCCCGATTGGGGAGAGGGAGCTCTTGCGGATCTCCAAGGCGGCCCTCCAGACGAAGGGCTGGCTCTCCGCAGCATCGTTCCAGCGGACGACCAAGGTCCTTGCCGAGGCGGCCCTTCGTGGCGAGGTGGACCCGCTTCAGGGACTGAAGCCCAGCATCATCGTCGGAAAGAGGATCCCCGCGGGGACTGGCTTCCGTGTCGTCCCGGCGCTCCCGGTGGGGGCGGGGATGGCGACAGGGAGCAATGTCTTGACAGGCGCGGAGGGGGAACCTATAATCCGCGGCACTTCTGGGGAGTGATCCATGCCAACCATCAACCAACTGATCCGGCTAGGGCGCAAGCCCAAGGTCAAGCGTAGCAAGTCCCGGGCGCTCTCCGCGTGCCCGCAGCGGCGAGGGGTCTGCACTCGCGTCTACACACGCACGCCGAAGAAGCCGAACTCGGCCCTGCGGAAGGTGGCCCGCGTCCGCCTGAGTAACGGGAAGGAAGTCACTGCCTACATCGGCGGGGAGGGGCACAACCTCCAAGAGCACTCGATGGTCCTCGTGCGGGGGGGCAGGGTTCCGGACCTCCCGGGGGTGCGCTACCACATCATCCGCGGGACGATGGACAGCGAGGGCGTGAACGTGCGGAAGCAGGGGCGCTCCAAGTACGGGGCGAAGCGGCAGGGCTAGGAGGACGGGGATGCAGCAGATACCGGGCCGCGATGTCAAGCCGGACATTCGCTACAACAGCAAGCTCATCGGCAAGCTGGTCAACTACCTGATGCTGAACGGGAAGAAGGCGACCGCAGAGAGGATCGCCTACACCGCCCTCGCCGAGTTGGAGAAGCGCGGCGATGCCCCCGCCCTCGACCTGTTCAACACGGCGCTCTCGAACTGCTCACCTCGTCTGGAAGTCCGCAGCCGGAGGGTTGGTGGGGCGAACTACCAGGTCCCCTACGAGGTCCCACCGGACCGCCAGGTCGCGCTCGCCCTGCGTTGGATCGTCCGCTCTGCTCGCGAGCGGGGAGAGCACTCCATGGCCTCTCGCCTCGCGGGGGAGGTCCTCGAAGCCGCGCGCAAGGAAGGGAAGGCCTACAACAAACGACTCGAGGTTCATCGCATGGCGGAGGCGAACCGGGCGTTCGCCCACTACCGCTGGTAACCCGAGCGTGCGCTTCCCGCACGCAGGGTCAAGAGCCTTCCGACGAGGTCGTCATGCCCGCCGCTAGTCCCCTGGGGATCCGACAGACCCGCAACATCGGCATCATGGCCCACATCGATGCTGGGAAGACGACGACTACGGAGCGGATCCTTTTCTACGCGGGTCGGATCCACAGGATGGGCGAGGTCCACGACGGGGATACCGAGATGGACTGGATGGCCCAGGAACGCGAGCGCGGGATCACCATCACGGCGGCGGCCACGACCTGCCCCTGGCAGGATCACGCGATCAACATCATCGACACGCCCGGCCACGTCGACTTCACGGCGGAAGTCGAGCGGTCTCTTCGAGTTCTGGATGGAGGCGTGGTCATCTTCTCCGGTGTGGAGATGGTGGAATCGCAGTCCGAGATGGTCTGGCACCAGGCGGACCGCTATCGGATCCCGCGCATCGCCTTCGTGAACAAGCTCGACCGCGTCGAGTCGAGCTACCGCGAGACCCTCGCCATGATCGGAGAGCGGCTGGGGGTCGTCGCTGTTCCTCTTCAGCTTCCCTACCGTGACGAGGAGAGGCGCCTGCGGGGGATGGTCGACCTGCTTACGCGCCAGCTCCTCACCTGGGATCCGGAGACCAAGGGGGAACGCTCGACCGCCAGCCCTGTCCCCGGCGCCCTCGCGGAGGATGTTGAGCGCTACCGAGAAATGGCGATCGAGCGCGTCGCCGAGTTCGACGACGGCGTCATGGCCGCCTACCTCGAGGGCAAGGAGATCCCGCCCGACGGGTTCCACGCCGCCCTCCGCGAGGGGTGCCTCCATCACGGAGTCATCCCTGTCCTGGGGGGGTCGGCATTTCAGAACATCGGGGTGCAGCCCCTCCTCGACGCGGTCGTTCGCTACCTCCCCTCCCCCCTTGATGTTCCGCCGGTGCGGGGCGTGGAGGGAGACGCGGAGCGGAAGCCGAGCGCGGAGGAGCCCCTGGCCGCTCTAGCGTTCAAGGTCGTCACGGACCGCTACGCCGGACGGCTCGTCTTCATCCGCATCTACTCCGGGCGGCTCGCTGCGGGGGACCAAGTGCTGAACGCTTCGACGGGGAAGATCCTGCGCATCACCAGGATCTTCCGCATGCACGCGAATCAGCGGAACCGCCTGGAGGAAGCGCAGGTGGGGGACATCGTGTCCGTGGTTGGGTCGAGGGAGATCTCGACGGGGGAGACGCTCTGCGCCGAGGCGGCCCCGATCCTCCTCGAAAAGATTGAGTTCCCGGAGCCGGTGGTTTCCGTGGCCATCGAGCCGCGCACCGAGGCGGAGGCGGACGCCCTCGCCCAGGGCCTCGCGAGCCTCGCGGCGGAGGACCCCACGTTCCGCGTCAGCGTCGACGAGACGACGAACCAGACGATCATTGCCGGGATGGGCGAACTCCACCTGGAGGTCCTCGTCCGCCGTCTGGAGGAGGACCTTGGCCTGCGCGCCCTGGTGGGCCCGCCGCAGGTAGCCTACCGGGAGACCCTCGCCGAGCCGATCCAGGTCGACGAGACGTTCGCCAAGCAGACCGGCGGCCGGGGGCAGTACGCGCACGTCGTCCTCCGCTTGGAGCCCCTCGCGCGTGGAAGCGGGTTCCGCTTCATCGACGCCATCAAGGGGGACGCGCTCCCCTGCGAGTATCGGCGAGCGGTCGAAACCGGCCTGCGGGAGACGTTGACAAGTGGCCCCCTCGCCGGATATCCTTTGGCCGACATCGGGGCGACCCTGATTGGTGGGTCTTTTCACCCCGTGGACTCGTCCGAGATGGCCTTCCGTGCGGCCGCTGGGGCTGCACTCCATAGGGCTTACAGCGAGGGGCGGTTTGCGCTGCTTGAGCCGATCATGGAGGGAGAGGTTGTCACGCCGGGCGAATACCTCGGTGAGGTGATGGAGGATCTGGCCCGCCGACGCGGGGAGATTCGGGAGCTCCGATCGCGGGAGACCGTGCAGTTGGTCTTCGTTGCGATTCCGCTGGTGGAGACGTTCGGGTACGCAACGCGGTTGCGCTCCCTGACTCAGGGGCGGGCGACCTATACCTTGCGCGTGGCGCGCTACGAGGTCGTCCCGGAGAGGCTGAAGGAAGAGATCGTGAGGAGTCGAGGGTACTAGGATGACGAGAGAGAAGATCCGCATCAAGCTGCGAGGATACGACCACGAGCTGGTCGATGCGTCGATCAGGAAGATCGTGGACTCAGCGAAACAGAGTCGCGCCAAGATCTCCGGACCGATTCCCCTTCCCACGGAGCGGAGGGTGTACACCGTTCTGCGGTCGCCGCATATCGACAAGCGCTCGATGGAGCACTTCGAGCGGCGCCTCCACACCCGGCTCCTCGACATCAAGGAGCCGACTTCGGAGACGATCAACGCCCTGATGGACATCGAGTTGCCGACAGGGATCGACATCGAGATCAAGCTCTGAGCGGTCGGGAACGGAGGAGAGGCGAATGGCTCTGGGGATCCTAGCGCGGAAGATCGGGATGACGCAGCTTTTCGTCGACGACCGCGCGGTCGGGGCGACGGTCATCGAGGCCGCGCCGTGTACCGTCGTCCAGGTGAAGACGACGGCCGTCGACGGGTACGGCGCCCTTCAGCTGGGATACGACGAAGTGGCGGAGAAGAAGGTGACGCGCCCTCTGCGCGGGCACTTCGCCAAGGCGGGTGTGCCCCCGCAGCGCCACCTGTTCGAGGTCCGGGTGGACGACCCGAGCGCCCACAAGGTGGGGGACAGACTGGGTGTGGGTATCTTCACGGCGGGGGAAAAGGTTGACGTGCTCGGGCTTTCCCGCGGGAAGGGATTCCAGGGCGCGATGAAGCGCTGGCACTTCCACGGCGGTCCGAAGACGCACGGCTCGGACTTCCACCGCCGCGTGGGGTCGATTGGGTGCTCCGCCCTGCCCGGTCGCGTGGTGAAGGGGCGGAAGATGCCGGGCCACACGGGGAATCGCCGCGTGACGGTCAAGAGCTTGAAGGTCCTGCGCGTCGACGCCGAGCGGAACCTCCTCCTGGTGGAAGGGGCGACCCCCGGAATAAGGGGGGCCGTGCTCCAGCTGAGGAAGTGCCATGGTTAGCGCGAGGCTCCACGCCTTCGACGGGCTTGGCGAGCCAAAGGTTGTGGAGCTGGACGGGCGGGTCTTCGAGGCCGACGTCAACGCGGACCTCCTCTATCGGGCGGTCCGGATCCAGCTCATGAACAAGCGGCAGGGGACGGCCTGCACCAAGACGCGCGGCGAGGTGCGCGGCGGTGGGCGGAAGCCGTGGCGGCAGAAGGGGACCGGGCGCGCCCGCGCGGGCTCGCGGCGCTCCCCGCTCTGGCCCGGCGGAGGGATTACCTTCGGTCCCAGGCCGCGCACGTACGATGTGAGACTGAACAAGAAGATGATGAGACGCGCCCTCTCGTCCGCCCTCTCCGATCGGGCGCGGGAGAGCCGAGTCGCCCTCCTCGACCGCATGGGTTTCGAGGCGCCCAAGACCAAGACGGCCGTCAGCCTCCTCACTCGCATGGAGATGCCGAGGACGACGCTCGTGGTCGTTGGGGCGGCCGAGTACGTCCAGCCGGTCCGAAAGTCGTTCTCCAACCTTCCTGGGGTCAAGTGCCTGGCGGCCGCGGGCCTGAACCCCTACGACGTCTTGCGGCACGAGGGGCTTGTCCTGACCGTCAGCGCGATGGGCGAGCTATTGGGGAGGTTCGAGGAATGCCGAAGCTAGCTTACGCCGAGGACGTCATCCTGGCGCCGGTCCTCACCGAGGAGTCGTGGGGCAAGATGGAGGGCGGAAAGTACACGTTCCGCGTGGCGCTGGGGGCGAACAAGATCCAGATTCGAAAGGCGATCGAGGAGCTGTTCAAGGTGCACGTGGAGAAGGTCTGGACCGCGAACGTGCGGGGGAAGCCCCGCCGGGAGCGGCTGAACCAACTCCCGGGCCGGACGTCGCGCTGGCGAAAGGCGACCGTCCGACTCGCACCGGGAGACAAGATTCAGGTGATGGGGAGCTAGAGAGATGGCGCTTAAGCGATACAGACCAACCTCGCCGGGACTGCGGCACGCGGAGCTCCCGGACTACAGCGAACTGACGCCCGGTCCGCCCGAGAAGAATCTCCTGCGGCCGATGCCGAAGAAGGGCGGCCGGAACTCTCAGGGCAAGACCACGGTGCGCTTCCGGGGCGGCGGCTCCAAGCGCCAGTATCGGGTCGTCGACTTCGCCCGGGACAAGGCCGACATCCCCGCGCGGGTCATGTCGCGCGAGTACGACCCGAACCGGTCCGCCTGGATCACCCTTCTCCACTATGCGGACGGCGAGAAGCGCTATGTCCTGTCCCCTCTCGAGCTAGAGATCGGCGCTCGCGTCGAGTCGGGGGAGAATGCGGAGGTTCGCGTGGGGAACGCGATGCCGCTGCGCAGGATCCCACTCGGAGCGGCCGTTCATAACTTGGAGCTTCGCCCCGGACGGGGGGGGAAGGTCGCTCGAGCGGCCGGGACCTCGGCCAAGCTGATCGGCAGGGAAGAGGACCAGGCGCACATCCGCATGCCATCGGGCGAGGTGCGGATCTTCAGCGTCGAGTGCTGGGCTACCGTGGGGGAGGTCTCCAACCCGGACCACAAGAATGTGAAGCACGGAAAGGCGGGCCGCCTGCGCCATCTCGGGCGAAGGCCGCACGTTCGCGGCGTGGCGATGAACCCGGTGGACCACCCGCACGGCGGTGGCGAGGGGCGGGCCCGCGTCGGGAGGCCGGAGGTCTCCCCGACAGGGAAGCTCGCCAAGGGTGGGCGAACGCGGAAGAAGCGGAATCCATCGAACGCCGTCATTGTGCGTCGGGCGGGGCAGGGGAGGAGGTAGGGAGCATGCCGAGGTCGACGAAGAAGGGGCCTTACGTGCAGGAGAGCCTCCTCCGACATGTGCACGAGGCCAAGCGGGGAGACGCCAAGGAGTTGCGGACGTGGTCCCGCTCCTCGATGGTCATCCCGGAGATGGTCGGGCTGACCATCAAGGTGCACAACGGCAAGGTGCACCTCCCGGTCTACATTGTGGAGAACATGGTCGGGCATAAGCTGGGGGAGTTCGCTCCGACGCGGACCTTCCGTGCCCACGGCGGGATGAAGAAGAAGAAGGCGCCCGGCCTGACGTAGGAGAGAGATGGAAGCACGAGCCATGACGCGATTCGCCCGGCTGTCGCCTCACAAGGCGCGGTGGGTCGTTGACGCCATCCGTGGGAAGAACGTCAGCGAGGCCCTTCGGATCGTCACCCTCTGTAACAAGAAGGCGGCCCTCCCGGTCCGCAAGACACTGGAGTCGGCGATCGCGAACGCGGAGAACAACTACGACATCGACGTGGACCACCTGTACGTCGCGCGGGCGACGGTGGACATGGGGCGGTCCCTCCGGCGCCTGAACCCGAGGGCGATGGGGCGGGCAGACATCATTCGCCGGCCGACGAGCCACATCACCATCGTCGTGGGCGAGAGAAAGGGGGAGTGATGGGGCAGAAGGTCAATCCGATCGGGTTCCGCGTGGGGGTCAACCGCAAGTGGGTCTCGAACTGGTACAACCCCAAGGCCGCCCCGGAGTACCTCGCTGAGGACAAGCACATCCGCGACGCCGTCATGCGCCGCTACCGCGGTGCGGCGATCGCGGAACTCAACATTGAGCGCTCGAAGGAGGATCGGGTTTCCCTCGTGGTCCGCTCCGCGCGCCCGGGGATCGTGATCGGTCGCGGCGGTAGCGAGATTGAGCGCCTTCAGAAGGATCTTGAGGCGTTGACGGGGAAGACGGTCAAGATCTCCATCAAGGAGGTCGAGCGTCCCGACCTGGAGGCGACGCTGGTGGCTCAGGAAGTGGCTCAGCAGATTGAGAGCCGAATCGCAGCTGCGCGAGCGATGAAGGAAGTGATACGGCGAGTCATGGGTGCCGGCGCGCAGGGCGTCAAGATCAGAGTCAGCGGCCGCATCGGAGGGGCAGAGATCGCGCGCTCGATCAAGATGATGGAAGGGCGGCTTCCGCTCCAGACGATCCGCGCCGACATCGACTACGGCTTCACCGAGGCTCGAACGAAGTACGGGAACATCGGGGTGAAGGCGTGGGTCTTCCGCGGGGAGTTCCCGCGGCAGGTTCGGCGAGCTGAGGTGAACTAGAACATGCCACTCCTTTTCCCGAAGCGGACGAAGTACAGGAAGACCCACAAGGGTCGGATGAGCGGGCGGGCCACCCGCGGCGACGAGCTCGCCTTCGGTGAATTTGGGATCCAGGCCCTTGCGCCAGCGTGGATCACGCAGCGGCAGATCGAGTCCTGCCGGACCACGATCACCCGCCAAACGCACCGCGACTCGAAGATCTGGATCCGCATCTTCCCGGACAAATCGGTTACGAAGCACCCCGCAGAGGCGCGCATGGGGAAAGGGAAAGGCCCCGTCGATCACTGGGTGGCGCGGGTGGAACCGGGGCGGATCCTGTTCGAGATCGCCGGACTCGACCTGGAGAGCGCCAAGCGGGTGCAGAAGGTGGCCGCCCACAAGCTGCCCATCCCGACGCGGCTGAAGCGGCGGGTCGTCTTCGGGGGCGAGCTATGAAGGCAGAGCAGATGCGCGAGCTGACGCAGGACGAACTCCGGCACAAGGAACAGGAGGCGAAGCGCAAGCTCTTCAACCTGCGGTTCCAGAAGACGACCGGCGAACTCCCGAACGCGGCTGAGCTTGAGAAGACGCGGCGGGAGATTGCCCGCGTGAAGACGATCGCCCGGGAGAAGGAGCGGGAGGCACGGGGATGAAGAAAGAGAAGATCGGGCGAGTCGTGAGCGATCGGATGGAGAAGACGATCGTCGTGCGGGTCGAGGAGCGCCGGCGACACCCGCTCTACCGCAAGCACATCAGCCGGCATTCCAGGTTCCACGCGCACGATCCGGAGGGCGTCGCGTCGCTGGGCGACCTCGTCCGGATCGAGGAGTCGCGACCCTACAGCCGGACGAAGCGCTGGCGGTTGGTCGAGATCCTGGAGAGGGCGGAGGCGTAGCGATGATTCAGATGCAGACCATGCTCAAGGTGGCGGACAACTCCGGCGCCAAGCTCGTCCGCTGCTTCAACGTCCTCGGGCCCTCGCATCGGCGGGTCGGAGAGATCGGAGACATTGTCATCGGATCCGTTCGCAAGCGCCTCCCGACGAGCGATATCGAGAAGGGGCAAGTCGTGAAGGGCGTCATCGTCCGGACCCGCAGCGCGTACCGGAGGAAGGATGGGACTTACATCCGGTTCGACGACAACGCCATCGTCCTGCTCAACCCTCAGGGCGAGCCGCTGGGGACGCGGGTGTTCGGGCCGGTGGCGCGGGAGCTGCGCGACAAGAAGATGATGCGGATCCTCTCGCTCGCCCCAGAGGTCCTGTAGCAAGGAGAGGAAGATGAGGAAGGTGCGGAAGGGCGACCGAGTGAAGGTGATCTCGGGGAACGACCGGGGGAAGATCGGGAAGGTCCTCGTGGTCTATCCCGAGAAAAACAGGATCATCGTGGAGAATGTGCACATGATCACCAAGCATCAGCGCGCGACGCAGACCCTGCGAGAGCCGGGGATCATCAAGCGCGAGGGGACCATCCACATCTCGAGCGTCCTCCCGATCTGTCCGTCGTGCGACGCCCCCACGCGAGTGGGGTTCACGACGGTCGAGGGAGCGAAGGAACGATGTTGCAAGCAGTGCGGGGAGATCCTTAAGTGATGCTACGCGAGCGCTTCGACGAGGAGATCGCCCCGCGGCTGATGAAGGACCTTGGCTTTCGGAACCCGATGCAGGTGCCCCGTCTGGTCAAGGTCGTCATCAACATGGGAGTCTCGGACAAGGACAACCCCAAGGTGCTCGAGGGGGCGGCGAAGAACCTGGCGAAGCTCACCGGACAGAAGCCGGTGGTCACCAAGGCGAAGCGGGCGATCTCCGACTTCCGCCTGACGGCGGGCGACCCGATCGGCTGCAAGGTGACCCTGCGACGCGAGCGAGCGTACGAGTTCCTGAACAAGCTGTTCAACGTGGTCCTCCCAGGGATCCGCGACTTCAGGGGCCTGTCCGCCTCGGCGTTCGACGGTCGAGGGAACTACACCCTGGGCCTCTCCGAGCAGCTGGCGTTCCCCGAGATCTCCTACAACGAGGTCGTGCAGACCCAAGGGATGGACATCACGATCGTGACCACGGCGAAGACCGACCGGGACGGGTATGCCCTGCTCAAGGGCCTGGGCCTCCCGTTCAACGACTAGGGGGAGTGGATGGCAAAGAAGGCGCTGATCCTCAAGTGTAAGATGACGCCGAGATTCCCTGTGCGGGCCTACCACCGTTGCAGCCTGTGTGGCCGGCCGCACGCGTTCATTCGCGATTACGGAGTCTGTCGGCTCTGCTTCCGCAAGCTCGCTCACTGGGGGGAGATCCCCGGGGTGCGGAAGTCCAGCTGGTAGGGAGGGACGATGAGCATTGTGTATCCCGTCGCCGACATGCTGACGCGAATCCGCAACGCAACGCACAAGCGCCACGCCGAGGTGTCTCTCCCTCACTCCCGAGTCAAGGAGGCGATCGCACGGATCCTGGAATCGGAGGGGTACATCTTGGGGTACGAGGTTGTCCCCCGCGATCCCCAGCCCCTCCTCTCACTCAGGCTGAAGTATCAGGGAGAGCGGAGCCGGGCGGTGCCCGCGATCACGGGGATCCGCCTCGTGAGCAAGCCCAGTCGGCGCGTGTACGCGGGGAAGGATGAGCTCCCCCAGCCCCGGGGCGGCATGGGGAGCTGCATCGTCTCGACGTCGGCGGGGATCCTCTCCGGCGTCGATGCGGCGGCGCGCGGAATCGGTGGCGAAGTCCTCTTCGAGGTCTGGTAAGGTGGTCGTGAATGTCTAAGGTGGGGAAGGTTCCGGTCAAGCTTCCCGCGGGGGTCAAGGTTGTCGTCGGTCAGGCGACCGTGACTGTCGAGGGGAAGCATGGCCGACTCGAGCAGACGTACCGCCCCGAGGCGGTGGAGATCAAGGTCGCGGACGGCGAGGTCACGGTGGCGCGACGTCGGGAGGGTAAGTCGTACCGCGCGTATCACGGGTTGTACCGCAGCCTGGTGGCGAACATGGTGCGCGGGGTCTCCGAGCGCTGGGAGAAGGCGCTGGTCATCAAGGGGCTCGGCTACCGCGCCCGGCTCCAGGGGAGGACGCTCATCCTCGACCTCGGGTACGCGAAGCCCGTCGAGTACGAGCTTCCGGAAGGAATCGAGGCCGAAGTCCCCAACCCAGCGGAGGTGACGATCCGCGGCGCGGACAGGCAGGCCGTGGGTCAGGTGGCGGCGAAGGTCCGCGCCTTCCGCAAGCCAGAACCGTACAAGGGGAAGGGCATTCGCTACAAGGACGAAGAGGTTCATCAGAAGGCTGGGAAGCTTGGCGGGCAGGGCGCCGCGGCCAGCTAGGGGGCGTGACGGAGATGACACCGGCGAGCAGAAGAGAGGAACGGGTCAAGCGGCACCTTCGGATTCGGAAGGCCTTGCGAGGGACGGGCGAACGACCGCGGCTGTGCGTCTCGAAGAGCCTTCGGCACGTCTACGCGCAGGTGATCGACGACGAAGCGGGGCGGACCCTTGCTGCGGCGTCCACCTTGGACGGCGTGTTGCGCGAGTCAGCGAAGGGCTGCAACGTAGCCACGGCCGTCAAGGTCGGGGAGCTCCTAGCGCAGCGGGCCCGAGAGAAGGGGATTGAGGCGGTCGTCTTCGATCGAGGCGGGTACGCCTATCACGGCGCGGTCGCTGCGCTCGCCGATGCCTGCCGTAAGGGAGGGCTACGGTTTTGATCGCCACGGACGAGTTCGAGAATGAGATCATCGACATCCGGCGCGTCAGCAAGGTGACCAAGGGCGGGCGGAACCTGAAGTTCCGCGTGACCATGGTCGTCGGCGACCGGAAGGGGCGAGTGGGGGTGGGCCTGGGGAACACGACCGAGATCCCGCGGGCCATCCAGCAGGCGATCCGCGATGGGAAGAAGCACCTCGTCGACGTTCGGGTCGTCGAAGGGACGATCCCCCACCAGGTGACCGGGAACTTCAAGGCGGGGAAGGTCCTGTTGAAGCCAGCCCACCCTGGGACGGGGCTCATCGCCGGGATGACGGTCGGGGCGATCTGTCGCCTCGCCGGGATCCAGAACGTCCTGAGCAAGTCGCTCGGGACGACGAACCCTCTCACCCTGTCCCGCGCCACGCTGGATGGACTCTCCCAGCTGCGGAGTCAGGGGGAGGTCGAGGCCCTGCGCGGCCGTCCGGTGGGGGCCAAGGGAGGGAAGAAGGATGAGGCTTGAGGATCTTCGCCCGACCAAGGGGAGCGTGCACCGGCGGAAGAGGGTTGGGCGCGGCCACGGCTCGGGACACGGCGGGCATGAGAGCGGCCGGGGGACGAAGGGACAGAACTCCCGCACCGGGGGCGGGGTCCGCCTGGGCTTCGAGGGTGGGCAGACCCCGGTCTGGATGCGCGTTCCCAAGCGGGGCTTCTACAACTTCACGCGCGTGGAATACGCGGTGGTGAACGTGGACGCCCTGGAGCAGCGCTTCCCTGCTGGCTCGGAGGTGACCCCGGAGCTCCTGCGCGAGTTGCGAGTCGTCAAGGGACGGCTCTCTCGGCTGAAGATCCTCGGGCGGGGAGAGCTCTCCAAGCCCCTCACGGTGCGCGCTCACCGCTTCACCGCCGAGGCGAAGGAGAAGATCGAGCGCGCGGGAGGAAAGGCTGAGGTGGTCTCCTGATGTGGGAGAAGTTCACTCAGCTCTTCCGGGTCCCGGAGCTGCGCAAGAGGATCCTCTTCACCCTGGGCGCGATCGTCATCTTCCGAATCGGGGCGCACATCCCGGTCCCCGGCGTCGATAGGGAAGGGCTGGTGAGGTTCTTCACCGGGGCCGGCGGGGTCTTCGACTTCCTGAACATGTTCACCGGGGGCGCCCTCCAGCAGTTCTCTCTCTTTGCGCTGGGGGTGACGCCGTACATCAACGCGTCGATCATCTTCAGCCTGTTGACGGCGGTCGTCCCGAAGCTGAAGGAGCTACAGCAGCAAGGGCGAGAGGGGCGACGCAAGATCACCGCCTACACCCGCTGGGCGACCCTTGCCCTCGCCGTGGTCGAGGCGTTCGTCTTCAGTGCGCTGATCGTCAACGGGGGACTCGTGGCGAAGCCCACGGTCCTTTTCTATCTCGTGGCGATCGTCTCCCTGACGACGGGGACCATCTTCGTCATGTGGCTCGGGGAGCGAATGACGGAGAACGGGATCGGAAACGGGGTCAGCATGCTGATCATGGTCGGGATCCTGTCGCGATTCCCGGCCACTCTCCAGGCGACCTTCAACACGATCACCACCGGCTCGGCGAGCCCGTTTTGGGGGCTGGTCTTTGTTGCCCTGTTCGTGATCGTGATCGCCGGCGTGACGCTCGTCCAGCAGGGACAGCGGAAGATCATGATCCAGTACGC
>Ga0315291_10000834_pt1 | contig 41257 bp, 36 predicted proteins | sample YL17G12_20_MG_FD_203070 | JGI IMG/M metagenome (GOLD analysis project Ga0315291, IMG submission 203070) | Sediment microbial communities from Yellowstone Lake, YNP, Wyoming, USA - YL17G12_20 | ecosystem: Environmental > Aquatic > Freshwater > Lake > Sediment | place: USA: Wyoming | collected...
CTGGAACGAGGTCGCGGGCGCGGACCGTCACACGCACGCCGTCCCGGAGGACTTGGGCCTCGGGCGCAGACATCTCCTTCAGGCTCTGGAGTGCCTTCTCCGCTCGACTGTCCTGGACCGCGCCCACTACGGCGTTCAGGACAACGATCGCCAGGATCACGAGCGAGTCGAGCCAGCCGAGCCTCTCCGGCTCAACGAAGTAGACGAGGAGAGAGATGACCGCCGCGGCGATCAGGATGAGGACGACGAACCCCCTCAGCTGACCGACGACCCGCTTCCAGAACGGCGTCGGCGGGGACTCCGGCAGGGCGTTCGGACCGTGGTGCTTCAGACGCTCTCTCGCCTCGTGCGCGGAGAGCCCCTTCCCGACGTCCACATGAAGCCTTGCCGCCGCGGCGTCGGTCGAGATCGCTTGCCAGGCCGCCTTCAGATCCGCCCTATCCATAGCTCCTGTCCTCCGCCGCCCTTCGTGGGGCGACGGTTGCTTCCCAGAGTGAAACAGCCGCGCCTCCCGACGCACGAGAGGAGGCGCGGCCTTGCCAGCAGACCCGTCCTACTGCGCCTGTGCCGACGCCCTACTCCCCCGCCGGGAGTACCAGACGGAGAACACGACGGCGACGGTACCCACGGCGATGATCACAATCCCGGCTGGGGTCAGCGTCTTCTGCGCGACGATGATCGGCGCGGCAATCAACGAGACGAGGTTGATGACCTTGATCATCGGGTTCAGGGCGGGGCCCGCCGTGTCCTTCAGCGGGTCCCCCACCGTGTCTCCAACGACCGACGCCTTGTGCCGCTCTGAGCCCTTCCCGGTGTTCTTGGCCGGATCGGACGGCTCGTCCTCGATCATCTTCTTCGCGTTGTCCCACGCCCCGCCGGCGTTCGCCATGAACACGGCGAGGAGCTGACCGGAGAGGATGACGCCGGCGAGGAACCCACCCAAGGCCTCGACGCCCAGGGAGAACCCGACGATGAGCGGCGTCAGCACCGCGAGCACGGCGAGCGGGATAAGCTCGCGCTGCGCCGCTTTCGTGCAGATCGCCACGGCCTGTCGGTAGTCCGCCGGGACCTTCCCCTCCATGAGGCCCGGGATCCTGAACTGGCGCCGGACCTCCTCCACGATCAGGCTCGCGGATCGGCCGACCGCGCTGATGGTGAGCGAGCTGAACAGCCACGGCAGCGCGCCACCGATCAGGAAGCCGATGAACACGATGGGCAAGTTGATGCGGATCCCGGAGGCGAGGGCCAGGGGGTCGATCTTCACCACGTCGGTGATGTACGAGCCAAACAGGGAAACGGCGGCGATGACCGCCGAACCGATGGCCACACCCTTGGTGATCGCCTTGGTCGTGTTCCCGACCGCGTCGAGGTCGGCCATGACCTGGCGCGACTTCTTGTCCAGTCCAGCCATCTCGCCGATCCCGTTCGCGTTGTCGGCGATTGGGCCGAACGAGTCCATAGCGACGTTGTTTCCGGTCAGGGTCAGCATCCCGATGCCGGTCATGGCAATCCCGTACAGGACGTACTGAATCGGCATCCCCCAGTAGATGAACACCGCGGCCAGGATCGTCGCTGCGATGACGAGGACGGAGTAGACCGACGACTCGTAGCCGACACCGAGGCCTCTCAGAATCAGCGTCGCTGAGCCGGTCCTCGCCGAGCCGGCGATGTCCTTCACCGGCTTGTGGTGCGTGTCGGTGAAGTACTTGGTCAGTTCGTCGATGACGATCGCGAGCACGATCCCGACCCCGACCGAGAAGAAGGCGCGCCACTCCTTCATGTAGAAGTGGGCAAGGAAGGCAAACCCGGCGAGGCAGATCGCGGCCGAGCTGTAGAACCCGCGGTTGATCGCGGTCATCGCGTTCCCCTTCGCACCCTTGCCGCGAACCAAGTAGGTCCCGATGATCGACGCGAAGACCCCGATCCCTCGGACGAGAAGCGGGAAGACGATCCACTTCAGCTCGCCGGTCAGGGCCACCAGAGAGAGCCCGAGGATCAACCCGGAAACGATCGTGACCTCGTAGCTCTCGAAGATGTCGGCCGCCATCCCGGCGCAGTCACCGACGTTGTCGCCGACTTGGTCCGCGATGACCGCGGCGTTGCGGGGATCGTCCTCCGGGATCCCCGCCTCGACCTTGCCCACGAGGTCCGCGCCGACGTCAGCCGCCTTGGTGAAGATCCCGCCGCCGACGCGCATGAAGAGCGCCAGGAGCGTCCCACCGAACCCGAACCCCAGAAGCGCGTCCGGCGCCGCCTTCCCCAAGAGAACGAAGATGATCGTCCCGCCGAAGAGGCCGAGCCCGTCGGTGAGCATCCCGGTGATCGTTCCGGAGCGGTACGCGATCTTGACCGCCTTCTCGAAGCTCGATCGCGCAGCGGAGGCCACGCGGACGTTCCCCTGGACCGCCATCCTCATCCCGAACTGCCCGACCATGAGGGAGAAGAAGGCACCCATGATGAACGCCGCCGCCCGCGCCAGCCCGATGAGCAGCTTCACCTGGCTCTCGCCCATGCCGCTGAATCGCTCCACGGCCTCAGCACTCGGAGGAACGATATAGACGCTGAAGAAGAGGACGACCGTGAGAAGGATGATCAAGGGCAGGATGGTCCTGAGCTGGCGATTCAGGTAGGTGTCTGCCCCCGTCCGAATCGCGTTCCAGACTTCCTGCATCTTCTCGGTCCCCTTGTCCTCGCGCATCACCTGCCGTCGCAGGAAAAGGGCGTACAGAAGCCCGATGATGGCGATCCCGAGGACCGTCCACAACGCGTAGGTCTCAAACAGCGACGCCCCGTGCATCCATCCTCCTTTCCTACTCGGGTGGCCCAAGGAACGTGCCCCGCCGAGGGATCGCGGAGCCGCTGCCTAGCGATTCCCTTCGGCGGGATGGGCGCGCTCTGCCACCCCCAACACACCGTCTTGTGAAGCGCCCCGTTGGGCAATCGGGCGGAATCTTGCCGGGAAAGGCTCCCCTACGCAAGCCCTCGGGAGGTCGTCCCGCAGGGTGAGAAACCGCGTCGCAGTAACTCCTAGAGCCACTTCTTCCGCTTGAAGTAGAGGAGCATCGTCAGGGCGACGAGGGCCATCAGGCCGAGGGCGAAGGCGTAGCCGTAGCGCCACCCGACCTCGGGGAGGAAGCGGAAGTTCATCCCGTACACTCCGGCGATGAAGGTGAGGGGCATGAAGATCGTGGCGATGATCGTCAGGACCTTCATGATCTCGTTCATCCGGTTCGACTGGCTGGAGAGGTAGATCTCGAGCATCCCAGCGAGCATGTCGCGGTACGTGTCGATCCGATCCGCGACCTGGATCGCGTGGTCGTAGACGTCGCGCAGGTAGACGAGCGTGTGCTCCTGGAAGAGCGCCGACTCCCCGCGCTCCAGGCGCGCGATCACCTCCCGCAGCGGCCAGACGGACTTTCGCAAGAAGAGCAGCTCCCGCTTGAGGCGGTGAAGGTCGCCGAGCGTCTTTCGTTGCGGGTCCTGGATCATCTCATCGCTAAGATCCTCGACCCGGTCTCCCACCCGCTCCAGGAGGAGGAAGTGGTGGTCCACAATGGCGTCGATCAGGGCATACGCCAGGTAGTCGGCTCCGAGCTTGCGCAGCGATCCCTTGCCGGTCCGCAAGCGCTCTCGGACGGGGTCGAAGACGTCCCCCTCGAGGCCTGTCTGAAAGGAGAGGACAAACGACGGGCCAAGGACGAGGCTCACCTGCTCGTCGAGCAGGTCCTCCTCCCCGTCGGCGTGGCGCAGCATCCGCAGGACGAGGTAGAGGTACCCCTCGTAGTCCTCGACCTTCGGCCGTTGGTCGGTCGAGCGGATATCCTCCACGACCAAGGGGTGAAGTCCGAAGCGATGTCCGAGCTGGTCGAGGACGTAGGGATCGTCCACCGTGTCCACGTCGACCCACACGACCGCAGACGAGTCCTGGCTCGGGAGGCACTCCTCGACGCGCGCCCCCGGCCTCTCCTCGAACGTGGCCGGGCCGTAGGTGAAGGTAGAGACACGCGCCGGACGGCCGTTCCGCACGGGTCCCGTTCCGTTCAGGCCATCGCCGGCAGACATGCGCTCCCCTCCTCTTCCGCTACGCGATCCTCGCGCCGCCCGCGTCCGGTCCCTGTTCTTCGAGAGCGTCCTGCCCCCCGTCGGGCGCAAAGCGGCACCCGTGGTTCTTCCTCTGCCGTCGGGTCCGCATCATAACCGACGGCCGCCACCCACCCTAGCGGGGAGATACCCTCTCCAGGAGGGTCCTCTCGGCGAGGCTGGCCCCGGTGCGGTTCGCCTGATCGAGCGTCCTTCCGTCAAGGAGGGCGACGACGAACCCTGCGGCAAAGGCGTCTCCGGCTCCCGTCGTGTCGACGAGATCGAGGGGGCGGCCGGCCCGTCGGCTGCGCTCCTCCCCTCGCCAGGCGAGGGAACCCTCGGCGCCCAGAGTCAGGGCCCCGGCCGGATGGGAGGAGGCAAGGGCATCGACGACCGACTCGGGCTTCCTCCGGCCGGTCAGGGCACGCCCCTCCTCCAGGTTGAGAAGGAGCCAGTCCGACTCCGTCACATCCTCCAGGAAACGCGACGGGCCGTGGCCGCGGAGGAGGCTCGCTGGAGGGACACTGAGCGAGGAGGTGATCCCGCCCGCGCGGGTGCGCGCCATCGCGGCCTTGGCCGCCGCACGCTGCGCATCGGAGAGGACGGCGTACCCGGAGAGGTGGAGGTGGTCGGCTCCCGCGAAGGAGACTCCGTCGACCCATGCCTTGTCCAGGCCGTCGTTCGCCCCGCGCGAACAGAGCATCGTCCTCTCGTCCTTGCCCCAAAGCGAGACGACCGTCCCCGTCGGGAACTTCGCCCGCTTCACATGCGCGGTGACTCCGGCCGAGCGCAGAGACTGGACGAGAGCGTCCCCCACGACGTCCTCCCCGACCGCACCCACGAAGAGGACGTCCGCCCCTTGACGCGCGGCGAGGCGGGCGAACGTCCCGGCCGATCCCCCAGGAGAGGCACGCACCGGGGTCCTCTCCTCTTCGCCGCGGGGAGGGTTCTTCGGGAGGTGGACGAGAATATCGAGGTTCAGGTCGCCGAGGACGACGATCCGGCTCACGCCTCGTCTCGCAGGTCGGCGATCCCCTCGGCGAGGGCTCGGACCCGCTTCTCCTCGACTGGCGCCTCCACCTTCCCTCCTTCCTTGAGCGAGGAGCCAACGATGAACCCGTCCGCGGCGTGGTACACGGAGAGGTTGTCGATGCGAACCCCGCTTCCGATCAGGACAGGGAGTGTACTGGCCTGCCTCACGGCCTGCAGGTTCTCTGGGGGAGTCCTCTTCCCCGTGGCGATCCCAGAGACGACGAGACCGTCCGGGAGGTTCCGCGCCGCGTCCAGGGCGGCGTGTTCAATCGACTCCGGGTGAGCGGCGTGCTTGACGTGGACGTCGGCGAGAAGGGCGATCTCCCAGCCGAGGCGCCTGCGAAGGTCGAGGAGGGTGTGGGCCTCCCCCTCGATCACCCCTTGGTCGGTGAACGCCACCCCGCAGAAGACGTTGACCCGAATGAAGGAGGCCCCGGTCGCCGCTGCGATGGCAATCGACGCCTTCCCGTCGTTCCGCAGCACGTTCACCCCGATCGGGACGCGGGCCTTCCTCACGATCTCCTGCAGGATCACCGCCATCGCGGTCACGGTCTCGATCGGGGCGAGCTTGGCGTACGGAACGTCCGCGAGGTTTTCCACGATCGCCCCGTCCGCGCCCCCGGCCTCCAGAGCAGCGAGATCCCGCAGCGCGGCGTCGAGGACCGGCGTCAAGCCGCCTCCGGGGTAGCGGTAGCTGCCAGGCAGGGGGAGGAGGTGGACCATCCCAATGAGCGGCTTATTGACGGCAAACGGCTTCATGCGACCGACTATACCCCCGTTCTCCGCCGGGAGCCAACCGGAACGGGGCATCGACACGACAAGGGGGTAGAATCGGAGAAGCCGCCCGGTTCGAGAGAAGAGGAGGTTCCGCATGGACGCAAGAACCCTCGAGGAGACCGCCCGAACCCTCGTCGCCCTGGGGAAGGGGATCCTCGCCGCAGACGAGAGCACGGCGACCATCGAGAAGCGCTTCGAGCGGGTTGGGGTTCCCTCGACCGAGGAGGCCCGCCGCGCCTACCGAGAGGCGTTGTTCACGACGCCCGGCGTCGAGTCCTTCCTCTCCGGCGCCATCCTGTTCGACGAGACGATCCGCCAGACGTCGTCGGGCGGAACACCCTTCCCTTCCCTCCTCTGTCAGAAGGGGATCCTCCCCGGGATCAAGGTCGACCGGGGCACAACCGCCCTCCCCGGCTTCCCCGGGGAGCGGGTGACCGAGGGCCTGGACGGGCTCTCCGAGCGTTTGGCCGAGTACCGCGCCCTCGGGGCGCGCTTCGCGAAGTGGCGCGCCGTGATCGCGATCGGGTTAGGACTCCCGACCGAAACCTGCCTCGCGCTGAACGCGCACGCCCTTGCGCGCTACGCCGCCCTGTGCCAAGAGGCAGGACTCGTCCCGATCGTCGAGCCAGAGGTCTTGATGGATGGAGACCACCCCCTCGAGCGGTGCGAGGAGGCGACGGAGGCTGCCCTCACGCACCTCTTCGGCGAGCTCCGCCGCCAGCGTGTCTGCCTCGAAGGGACCGTCCTCAAGCCCAACATGGTCCTTTCGGGGAAGTCCTGCCCGCGCCAGGAGGGGATGGAGAGGGTCGCCGAAGCGACGCTCCGCGTCCTGCGCAGGACGGTCCCGGCGGCTGTGCCGGGGATCGCCTTCCTCTCGGGCGGCCAGAGCGCCCTCCTCGCCACGGCCCACCTCCAGGCACTGAACGCGCTCGGCCCACACCCCTGGCGCCTGACCTTCTCCTACAGCCGCGCCCTCCAGGAGCCGGCCCTCGCCGCCTGGCAAGGGAAGCGGGAGAACGTCGCCCGGGCTCAGCGTGTCTTTCTGGAGCGGGCGCGCCTGAACGCCGCCGCGAGTCGAGGGTCGTACTCGGCCGAGATGGAGAGAGCCACGTCGTAGGCCTCCCCTCACAGCCAGGGCTCGATGTCCCTCTCACGAAGGCGGATCGGGTGGTCCACGTAGCGGATGACCCTTTGCCGGTCGATCAGAAACGTGCGCGGGATCGCGTCAACGCCGTAAAGGCTCCTCACCCCCTCCGCGGCGGCCAGCGAGCCCCACAGGGCGAGCATCTGGCAGCCGCTCGCCTCCAGGAAGGCGCGTGCCCCCTCGATGTCGCTGTCGAGGCAGACCCCCAGCAGGGCGAGCCCCTGGCCGACATACTGCGCCTACAGCTTCTCTAGCCAAGGAAGCGGGGTCCGGCGGGGGGGCACACGAGCTCGCCCAGAAGTCGAGGAGGACCACCTCCCCGCGGAAGTCAAGGAGGGAAACCTCGTTCCCATCGAGGTCTGGCAGCGTGAACGGCGGCGCCTTCTTCCCGATCTCTGGGCCGACCGGGGGCCGCCGTTGGGATCGGCGACGTCGACCATCCTGGCGCACGACGCGCTCGCCCCGCGATCGTCGGTGACCAGGAGCATGGCTTCGTACAGGCCGGGGCCTTCGTAGACGTACGCCCATTCCGGGCCGCTGGCCGCCTCTCCGTCGCCGAACGTCCAATCGTAGCGGGCGATCGTGCCGTCCGCATCCGCGGACGAAGAGGCGTCGAAGCGGACCTCGAGCGGAGCCTGGCCAGACGACGGGCTTCGGGTGAAGCTCGCCACGGGAAGGGAGTCGATGGCGAAGCACCCGAAGAGGGACGCGCCCGTCCCCAGGACGACCGCACCGACTGCGACCACCCGGAGCCCTCTCACGCGGACTTCCCCCTCCCTCGCCGCAGCCCCTGCCGTTCGATGCTCGGCAGGCAAGCTCTCTTCTGGACGACCTCGCGTGATAGAGCATGAACGATACCCAATCCTGTGGCCGCCGGTAGCGAGGGAGGGGGGGCAAGGGATGAAGAGGACGTGAAGGCCCGCGGCCGCCCCGTCTGGAAGTAACCCCGATCACAGACAGGGCCGCAGGCGGCCTTGGATGAGAGTCCGAGGTGCAACGTGATGTCTGTCACCAAAACGCGCATTCTGGTTTTCCGAAGCGGTGTGCCGCCCGCAGATGTCGGAAATGTGACGAACGTCACATACTTGAGCAAGAGCCCCATCACGACTCGGACGGGGCACCGCCCTTCCCGCCACCGCGAGTCGCTCGAAGAGAGGGCGTGCCCTGGGCCAGCCCCGGGCGCGGGCTGGGGACGGGGGAGCGGCCCTCACTGTCCCCGGAGCTTGATCAGGAGATCCACCGCGGCCGAGGCCTCCCCGGCGATAAACGGATTCAGATCGACCTCCTCGATCAGGTGGAGGTCCAGCGCGAGATCCCCCAGCCTGACGAGAGCGCGCGCCAGGGCGGAGAGGTCCACCGGCGGAAGCCCGCGAAACGCCCCCAGGAGAGGAAAGCCGCGGATCGAGCGGATCATCCGCTCCGCCTGATCAAGAGAAAGAGGAGCGACCCCGAAGACGACGTCACGAAGGGCCTCGACGAGCGTTCCCCCGATCCCGAACATCAGGACCGGCCCGAACGAGCGGTCGCGCTTCATCCCCAGAATCAGCTCGCGGCCGGTGAGGCACGGTTGGAGGAGGACCCGCCCTCCCGACCACTCCTCTTCGTCAATCAGAGCAGAGAGACGCCGGAAGGCATCGCACGCCTCCTCCGGCGTGCGAATTCCCGTCACAATCGCCCCGCGCTCGAAGCGGTGGAAGAGCCCTGGGGCATCGACCTTGGCCACCGCGGGAAACCCAAGCTCCGCTGCAGCCAAAGCGGCATCCTCAGCCGCGGTCGGGTAGGCGAACGGGCAGACCGCGATCCCGTAGCCCGCCAGGACCTTGGCTCCTTCCTCGAATCGGAGGGAGGCGCGGCCCTCCTCGCGCGCCCCGGCCAGGATGCCGCCGAGCCGGCCCTTCTCTGACGAGGGACGATGCTGCGGAAGTCGCGGGCGGTCGCGCAGCTCCCCGATCCGGACGAGGATGGCGAGGGCATCCACCGCCTCCTCCGGCATGACGTAGGTCGGGACTCTCTCCGCCTCGAGGCGAGCCACGAACGGCCCGACGGACGGGCCACGGCTTGTTGTGGAGACGAGAACGGGCTTCTCCGGCACGTCCTTCGCAGCGCGCAGGATCGCGTCGGCGACGGCCTCCGGGGCCTCGGCCAGGACAAGCGGCGGACGGAAGATGACGATCCCGGCATCCACGCTGGACAGGGCGACGCGGAGCCCCGCCTCATAGTGGTCCGCGCCGGCGGTGGCGATCATGTCGACCGGGTTCCGCAGGCCCGCCTCGGCGGGAAGGAAGCTTGCGAGCTTGGCGCGGACGGGGTCCGGAAGGCGAGGGACCTCGATTCCCGACCGCTCGCAGGCGTCGGCGGCGATGATCCCTGCTCCGCCCGCATTCGTCAGGATCGCCACCCTCCGCCCCCGCGGCAGAGCCCCCCGTTCCAGGGCGCGCAGGGCGCGGAGGAGCTCGACGATCGACGTCACCCGCACCGCCCCGCACTGGTCGAGGAAAGCGTCGACGACCGCGTCCGCGCTCGCGAGGGACCCGGTGTGCGAGGCGACGGCCGCCGCCCCGGCCTGCGTCCGCCCCGACTTCAGGACGACCACGGGCTTCGTCCGGCTGATCCTCTCCACACACCGCCTGAAGCCCACGGGGTCGGCGAAGCTTTCCAGATACAGGAAGACGATGCGGCTGTCCCCGTCCTTCTCCAGATGGGCGAGGAAGTCGTTCTCCGAGAGGCCGGCCCGATTCCCCAGGTTGACGAAGAGCGAAAGCCCAAGCCCCATCTCGCCGAAAGACTCGAGGACCGTCTCCCCAAGGGACCCACTCTGGGAGATGAAGGCGATCTCTCCCGGCTTCGGGAACCACCGGGAGAACGAGGCGTTGAGCGGTGCCGAGGGGGCGCTCGAGACGATCCCCATGCAGTTCGGCCCGACGAGGTTCAGACGGTAGTCGTGGACAAGCCGCCGCAGCTCCTCCTCGCGCTCTTCCCCCTCCTTCCCCGCCTCTTTGAACCCGGCGGTCACGATCACGAGGTTCCTCGTGCCCACCTCCCCACAAGACCGAACGACCTTGAGAACTCGGCTCTTGTCCACGGCGAGGATCGCGAGGTCCGCTGGGTGGGGAAGGACGCGCACGTCGGGGAAGCAGGGGCGCCCTTCCACCTCCGCGTGCTTTGGGTTCACCGGATAGACCTCACCTCGGTACCCACAGCGCAGGAGGTTCCGCAGGATCTCCCCTCCGACCGAGCCCGGTCTGGGACTGGCCCCCACCACAGCGACGGAGCGCGGCCGCAGGAAGGAGGAGAGGTCAGCCACCCCGCGCCCTCATCCCCCAGACAACGAGCCCGACGAGCCCGAGCCCGATCAGGAGATCCCCCAGGCTGAAGGCCGTGGCCAAAGGGACACCGTGCGGGAGGTAGAGCCAGTCGCCGAGGACGTCAAGACGAGTCCCCTCTCCCATTGCGCGGACGTTCCCGTAGACACCTTCCGCCACCAGTCGCTCGGCCGCCTGCGCCTTCCCCGCGCGGGCGAGTGCGGTCGGTGAGGCCGGCATGTAGCCTCTGTTCGCAGCGATGACGATCAGGTTCAGGACCGCACCCAACCCGGTTAGAAGGAGAGCCCCCTGGCGCCAGTTCAGCGCAAGGAAGAGGAAGACGAGGGCGTAGCTCGAGAGGTGGAGGGACGTCGTGGCGTATGGAAGGAGCGGCCGATCTGTGAAGAGGGGGAAGATGAGGAGTTGAACAAGGAGCGCAAGGAGAACGAGCCAGGTGGCGCGGAGGCGCAGGCGCGCCAGATGGGAGAGTCTCCCGCCCGTGGCGTAGCCGATGGCCACGCCCAGAAGGACCGAAACGATGAGGAACATGGGATGGGGGGAAGTCTACCTGGTTCTCCTCGCCCCGGCAATGGGTTTCAGGACGCCTTGCCCTCGCCTCGCGAAAGGACGCGGAGGAGGGCATCGACGACGCCGGGGTCGAGGACCTTCCCCGCCACCTCGGTGACCGTCCGCTTCGCCTCGGCAGGGTCAAGGGCCTTCCGGTAGGGACGATCGACGATGAGCGCGCAGTAGACGTCCGCTGCCGCGATGATCCTCGAGAGGAGCGGGATCGTCTCCCCGGGAAGGCCGTCCGGGTAACCGGTGCCGTCCCATCGCTCGTGCTCGTGTCGAACGGCATCGGCGACCGGGGCGTAGATCTCGAGGCCTGCGATCAACTCGGCACTGAGCACCGAGTGCCGCTTCATCACTCTCCATTCCTCGGGAGAGAGGGGTCCGGGCTTGAGCAGGATTGCGTCAGGAACCCCGACCTTCCCGATGTCGTGCACGCGCGCCGCGACGTCCAGCTTCTCCAGCTCGCGTTCCGAGAGATCGAGCTCGCGGCCGATCTGCGCCGCCAGGGCCGCGACGGAACTCGAGTGCACCGCCGTGTCGTGATCGCGCTCATCTAGGATGGACGAGATCCTCTCGAAGGTCTTCCGCGTCTCGGTCTGCAGCCTCTGATAGCCGCGGAACGAGACGTGAACGAGAACGAGCGGGACGAGCGCCAGGAGCATGTGCCAGACGGAAAGCGAGTACAGGACGGCGAGGAGAAGAGCCAGCACGCAGAGAACAAGGTACTGGAGGTTGAAGTCCCGCACATGGGAGACAAAGGTGTGGAGAAACCCCTTCTTCTCTGATAGGCCAACCACGATCGCTACGAGGGACAGGTTCAAAGCGGCGTAGGCCACGAACGCGAGAAGAGCCCACCCATACTGGGGGAGCGACGAGAGGGAGTACGGAGAACGGCTGACCGCCTCAAGGACTGCCCCGGCCACCGTCACCGAGAGGATGAGCTGGCCCGCATTGAAGCCCACCACGTAGGCGAATCGGCGGGGTTCTGCTCGAAGCCTGTCCCAGCGCATGAGGACTTCGGCAGCGAGGCTGGCGATCCCCACGATAAAGAGCGTCGGCGCCCACCCCAGAATGAGAAGAGCGCCCAGGTAGATCGCAATGGAACTGGAGAGCTCGGAACCGTAGGCCGGGATCCAGGTCGCGTAGACCTCGGCGAGGAAGCCAAGAACGAGGAAGATGGCGAGCGCAAATCCCTCAGCCGCAGTGAAGACCGGCAGGGAGTAGCCCGCGTAGACCAGAGAGGCCAAAGCCAGACACGCGACAACACCGACGTAGGCCCTGACCCGTCTTGGAAGGCTCACTCCCCTCCCTTCGTCCTAAGGAAGCTCGCCTTCCAACTATACCTCAAGCCCCCGTGGGGGGCGAGCGAAACGCAGTCCCTTCGCTACAAAGCGCCTAGCCGTGCCACTTCACGCTCGCGCCGAGCAGAACCCCCAGCGACGCCACGAGCATCAGGTAGTAGAACGTTCTCTTCGCAAAGACCTTCCCGATCTGGTCTGCCCCTCTCTGTGTGTATCCGCTCCACTTCATCGTCATCTCCTCCTTCTTTTAGAGTCCCTAGCTTCGTCGAGCCTTCTCGTCCCGTCCGCCGACTAGCCGTGCCACTTGACGCTTGCGCCGAGCAGAACCCCCAGCGACGCCACGAGCATCAGGTAGTAGAACGTTCTCTTCGCAAAGACCTTCCCGATCTGGTCTGCCCCTCTCTGTGTGTATCCGCTCCACTTCATCGTCATCTCCTCCTTCTTTTAGAGTCCCTAGCTTCGTCGAGCCTTCTCGTCCCGTCCGCCGACTAGCCGTGCCACTTGACGCTCGCGCCGAGCAGAACCCCCAGCGACGCCACCAGCATCAGGTAGTAGAACGTTCTCTTCCCGAAAGCCTTCCGCAACTCCGCCACTCCCCGCTTTGGGTACCCACTCCACTTCATGGTGCACCTCCAGGCTGCGACTCCCCGTCTTCGGAGCGTCCCACGCTCCCCCCTGTGGCTGAGTATGCCTTTCCCCGCTCTCCGTGAGCCTGGCGAGGAGGAAATCCGGAAACTCTCACTGGCTCAGTCCTTTCCGGCATGGACGTCCCCTCGCGGCTCCCGGAGAATTGGCCTCATTATAGTTGCGGAGGGAGGTCGTGTCAAGACCTGATCGAGGAGAGAAAGGTCTTCCTGCGGGCTCTCCCACCCGTTCCCCTCTCCTCGCGAGAAGGAGGAAGGCCTCGAAACGGGGTTCCGCGGACGCCCCTTGCGCCGACCCCAGCCGGGGAGGTATCCTCCGCAGGCTAGAGAGAGTGAGGTGTGAGCGTGAGAGTGAAGGACTACGAAATCGTCTATGTCATCCGGCCCGACCTCTCGGAGGAGGACCGGGGCAACAAGCAGAACAGGATCAAGGGCCTCATCGCCGAGAACGGGGGCGAGGTTGTGGAGACGACCGACTGGGGAAAGAGGACCCTCGCCTACGAGATCCGCCACCACGCCGAAGGCTACTACGGCTACATGACGTTCCGCCTTCCGTCGACCGCGGTCGAGCCGGTGAAGGGACGCCTGAACATCGACGAAGAGCTCCTCCGCTACGAGATCGTACTCCGCGAGGCATAGGGGGAGGGCACGATGTCCGCCGGCCTGAACAAGGTGATCCTGATTGGGAACCTGACCCGGGATCCCGAGTTGAAGTACACCCCCAGCGGGACGGCGCGGACGCGGTTCGCGGTCGCCATCAACCGCCAGTACAAGGACTCAGCGGGCCAGATGCAGGAGGAAGTCACCTTCGTCCCGATCGTCGTCTGGGGGGCGCAGGCGGAGAACTGCGCGAACTACCTGACCAAAGGGCGGTCGGTGGCGGTAGAGGGTCGGTTGCGAATCGACAGCTTCGAGAATCAAGAGGGAGAGAAGAAGCAAGTGGTTGAGGTCGTCGCTCAGTCGGTCCAGTTCCTCGGCGGGGCCCCTCGCTCTACGAGCGAGCCAGGGTCGGCCCCCGCGGGGGAGGACGCTCAGGCGAAGGACCTCGCAACGGACGAGGAGGTCCCTTTCTAAGTGATGTTCTACAAGCGAAGACGCGTCTGTAAGATCTGCGAGCGGAATACCGCCCTGGACTACAAGAAGCCGGAGGAGTTGCGGCAGTACATGAACCGCCTGGGGAAGATCCTCCCCAAGCGGGCGACCCGCCTGTGCGCCAAGCATCAGCGGCGCCTTGGCCAGGAGATCAACCGCGCCCGGAAGCTCGCCCTCCTGCCGTACGTCGGCGAGAAGTAGCCTCCTCCTCTGCGTCCGCCGCCCGCGCGACGCCATGTCGGACATCGATCGGATCGTAGGGCGGCTCTCGGGGCGCGATCCCCGCGCGGCTCCCACGAAGGCACGCCTGGAGACCCTCCTCGCGCGCTATGCCGAGAAGGGTCTCAAGGACGCCCTCGGCGGAGCACCGCGGGAAGGTCCCTCCGGAGGAGAGTGCTTGGCCATCGAGTCTTTCCTTCCGGTCAGCCTGTCCTTCCCGGACGTGCGGTCCGCGGAGGAAGCGTTCCTTTCTGAGCTCAGGCTCCTGTTCGGAATCGGCTGCGCCCGCGACCACGACCTACGACAAGAGGGGTACGAGTCGATCCCCTCGCTCCTTGGACACCCTCGCTGGTGCGAGGCCGCCGCTTCCTTGATCGAGGACTGGGGAAGCCCGCTCGACGCCGAGCGCGTGCACGAGACCCTGTCGACGTGGCTCCCCACCTCGCACCCCCTCTTCCTCCAGCTCCTGGCGCTGGTTTCTCCTGCGGAGGCCCTCTTCCTTGACCTCGAGACCCTCGGTCTCGGCGGGGCGCCGGTGTTCCTTGCCGCCCTGGGCCGACCGGAGGGAGACGGGATCCACGTGACGCAGTACCTCGCCCGCTCACTCGACGAAGAGGTTCCCCTCCTCGAGCAGGTCGGGGCGGAGGTCGCGGTCTCGTCGATCCTTCTCACCTACAACGGGAAGGCCTTCGACTGGACGACGCTCGTCGAGCGCTCGGCGTACTACGGGGTCTCGCTGCCTCGCCCGCCGGTCCACGTGGATCTCTTGCACCACGCCCGCCGCGCCTTCCGCGACCGGCTGAACGACGTGCGCCTCGGCACCGTGGAGGCCGAGCTCCTCCACATCCGCCGGTTGGACGACCTCCCTAGCGAGGACGTCCCAGAGCACTACGCCACCTACCTCGAGACCGGGAACCCAGGCCCCCTCGTCCCGGTCGTTCGCCACAACCGACAGGACGTCGGAAGCCTCGCCCTCCTCCTCTCCCGCCTCCTCTGGCAGGCCGACCATGGACGATGACCTCCTGGCGAGGATCGAGCGGGCTCCTTGGTACCGCGGACAGATCGCCCACGTCGCCGAGATCCCTGCCTCGAAGGCTGTGTTCGATGAGGTTCCCCTCCCGCCCGTCCTCTCCTCCTACCTCGAGCGATCTGGGATCTCCCTCTACCGCCACCAGGGGGAGGTGATCCGCGCCCTGCGCAAGGGGAGGGACGTCGTCCTCACCACCCCGACCGCCTCGGGGAAGACCCTCGCCTTCAACCTCCCGGTCCTCGAGGCCCTGGCGGCCGATCCCGACGCTTGCGCCCTGTACCTCTACCCTCTGAAGGCCCTGGCGAACGACCAGCTCGCGAAGCTCCTTGACCTCGAGCGCGAGACGGGGATCCCACTGCACCCAGCGACGTACGACGGGGACACCCCAACAGGGCGGCGGGCGGTGATCAAGCGCACCTCGCGCATCATCCTGACCAACCCCCACGCCCTCCACCTGTACCTCCCCTGGCACCCCCAGTGGGAGCGCGTCTTCCGCCATCTGCGCTACGTCGTGATTGACGAGGCCCACTGGTACCGGGGCGTGTTCGGGGCGAACGTCGCCCTTCTTCTCAAGCGTCTCGCTCGCCTCCTCGCGCACTACGGAAGCCGCCCTCAGGTCGTCCTCTCCTCGGCCTCCGTGGCGAACCCGGTCGAGTTCGCCCACGCCCTCACCGGGAGAGAGGCTGTCTCCGTCAGCGGGGATGCCGCCGCCCGCGGGCCGCGCCGGGTCGTCTTCTGGGACGCCCTCACCGAACCCGGCCGCTCGGTGACGTCGCAGGCCGCCCGGCTCCTCGCGCTCCTCACCTCGCAGGGAGTACAGACCCTCGCCTTCACCAAGTCCCGCGCTCAGGCCGAGGTCCTCGCCCGGACCGCGGCCGACCTCGGCGCGAAGGGGGTCCTCCCCTATCGCGCGGGCTACCTCCCGTCCGAGCGGCGGGAGATCGAGGGGGCCCTGCGCAACGGGGAGATCGCGGGAGTGGTCTCGACGAGCGCCCTCGAGGCCGGGATCGACATCGGGAGCCTCGATGCGGTCATCCTCGTCGGCTTCCCAGGGAGCCTCCTCTCCGCCTGGCAGCAGGCCGGTCGCGCCGGCCGCGGAACGGATCCATCGCTCGTCTTCTTCGTCCCGAACGAGAACGCCCTCGACCGCTATCTCCTCCGCCACCCGGAGGCGTTCCTCGGCCGGGAGAGGGAGGCGATCGTCGTGCGGAGCGAGAACCCGCGGCTCGAGGCCGGACACCTCGCCTGCGCCGCGGCCGAGCTGCCTGTCCGAGTCGAGGAGGTGAGCGCCCGAGAGGTCGCTCTGCTCGACGGGCTCGCCGCAGGCGGGCTCGTCGCCAAAACCTCGCGAGGATACATCTACCGCGGCCTCAAGCGAGCGCACGACCTCGTCTCCCTCGACGACCTCTCCGGGGAGGCGGTGAAGCTCCTCTGCTGCGGGAAGCTCCTCGAGATGATGGACCCGTTGCGCGCCCGGCGCGATGCCTATCCCGGGGCCGTCCTCCTCCACCGCGGGGAGACGTACGTCGTCGAGAGGCTCGACCTTGAATCGGGAGTCGCCGAGGTGCGCCGGGAGGCAGTCGACTACTTCACCCGCTCTCTGCGGTCCTCGACCTTGGAGGTCCTCGGGACAGAGGAGGCGCACCGCACCGGCACGGTCTACGCCGGCCGCGGCCGGGCCCGCGCCACCGAGGCCTTCGTCGGCTTCCAGACCCACCACGCCGACCGGACGATCTCCGTCTCCCCCCTCGACCTCCCGCCCCACGCGTACGAGACGGACGCCCTCTTCCTCGCCTTCCCCGAGGGGGTCCCCGGCGTCTCCGAGATCCAGCTTCTCGCCGCCTTGCACGCGGCCGAACACGCCCTGATCGCGATCGCTCCCCTCCTCGTCCTGTGCGACCGGGAGGACGTGGGCGGGGTCTCCAGCCCCTTCCACGACCAGACGCGGGCCCCGACGATCCTCCTCTACGACGGCGTCGAGGGGGGAGCCGGGATCGCCGAGGTTCTCTTCAGCTCCCTCTCGCGCCTGGCTCAGGGGGCGTTGCGTCTCGTCTCCGACTGCCCGTGCACCGACGGCTGCCCCTCCTGCCTCTTCGACCCCCACTGCGGAAGCCAGAACGAGAACCTGGACAAAGAGGGAGGGATCGAGGTCCTCCGCCTCCTTTCCGCCCTTCCAGAGAGGGCGGCACGATGAGACGGACCGCGGCCCTCCTCCTTCATCCCCCCTTCGGCATGAGCCGCGGGGAGCGCCTCGTGGACGGGGCCCGCCGGGCGGCGGCCCTCGACCTCCTCTCCCTCCTGCGCGAGGCGGGGATGAGGGATGTCCTCGTCCTCTGCGACCCCTCCTTCTCTCGCCAGGCCGAGGAAGCGGGCGCTCGCGTCCTTCCGCCAGCGGAGGGCGTGTTCCATTTCGGCCTGGCGCTGAAGCGCGTCGTGCGCGAGGAGAGACTCGACGGGATCCTCTACGTCGGGAGCGGAAGCGGCGTCCTCCTCGACCTCCCGCAAGTCCGGCTCCTCGTCGACTTCACGCGCAGGGGAGAGGCCGGCGCGTTGCTCAATAACGCCTTCTCCTGCGACGTCGCCGCGATCGCCAAGGCGAGGCGGCTCCTCGACGCCGACCTCCCGGCAATCGACAACTCTCTGGGCTTCACCCTCTCCGACCTGGGCATGCCGGTCTACGCCCTCCCTCGCGACGCGGCGAGCCAGTTCGACATCGACACCCCGACTGACCTTGTCGTCCTAAGAGCCGCGGGCCGCGGCGGACCGCGCCTGCGCGCCTTCCTTGCCGGGGAGCCCCTTGACCACCCCTTCCTCGATCCTCTCCTCGGCTGCCTTGCCGACCGAAGGGCGCGCCTCCTTCTCGTCGGACGCGTGAACCCCGAGACCTGGGGGGCGTTCGAGCGCGAGGTGGCCTGCCGGACCTCGGCCCTCGCTGAGGGCCGCGGCCTCCGGAGCTACCCCGACCGGCCAGGGACCCTCCTCGGGACGCTCTTGGAGGAAGTCGGTCCCGAGCGGATGTTCCGCGAGCTCTCCCTGCGGGCGGACGCGGCGATCCTCGACACGCGCCCGCTCCTCGCCCGTGGAGGGCCGCTCCCCCCCGCCTCCGACCGCTTCGCCTCGGACCTCCTCTCCCCCGAGGAGATCCGGGATCCGATCTGGGCCGCGTTCACCCGCGCCGCCCTCTCCTCCTCGGTCCCGGTCCTCCTCGGCGGGCACTCCCTGGTGAGCGGAGGCCTCTTCCTCCTAGCAGAAGCGTGCTGGAAAGGGCACGACCTTCCCCGTAGACTTCACCCCGAGACGTTCGGTTGGACAAAGGAGTCCTCATGAGCTCATCTTTCCACCTCTCCAGCCTCTCCCAGGTCGATCCCCAGACGGCGGCCCTCGCCGCGGCGGAAGAGCGGCGCCAGCGCGAGAAGATCATCCTCATCCCCTCGGAGAGTCTGACCCCGGCCGCGGTCCGGGACGCCCTCGGCTCAGCGTTCTCCTCCGTTTACGCCGAGGGATACCCGCGCGCGGCGACGATGCGCCAAACCCAAGCCGAGATCGCCGACATCGAGGCGCAGCTCTCGTTCTACCGCCGCTACGCCGACCGTCGCTTCTACAAGGGGACCGAGTTCGCCGACCTCGTCGAATCCCTCGCCGCCCGCCGCGCCGCGGAGTGCTTCGCCACCCCCGACTACCCGCCGGAGCGGATCTACGCCAACGTTCAGGCCCTGTCCGGCGCGGCGGCGAACCTCGCCGTGTACGACGCCTTCGTCAAGCCCGGGGAGACGGTGATGGGCATGGCCCTCACCGAGGGCGGGCACCTGACGCACGGGTCCGAGTTCAACGTCACCGGCAAGCGCTACCGGATCGTCTCCTATCGCGCCGACCCGAAGACCGGGAAGCTCGACTACGGCGAGATCCTGCGCCTGGCCAAGGAGACCCGACCGCGGATGATCATCGGCGGGTTCACCTCGTTCCCGTGGCAAGCAGACTGGGCGAAGTTCCGCGAGATTGCCGATGAGGTCGGGGCGATCCTCCTCGCTGACGTCGCCCACACCGCCGGGCTGATTGTGGGAGGGGTCTACCCGAACCCGATCGGCCACGCCGACGTCGTCTCCTTCACCACGCACAAGACCCTTTGCGGCCCGCGCGGGGCCGTCCTCCTCACGACTGACGCCGAGGTCGCCGCGCGCATCGACAGTGCGATCTTCCCCGGCCAGCAGGGCGGCCCCCACGTGAACAAGTTCGCGGCGATCGCCGTCGCCCTGTCCATCGCCCAGACCCCCCCGTTCAAGGACCTCCAGCGCCGGATCGTAGAGAACGCGCTCTCCCTCGCCGAGGCCCTTCGTCGTGAGGGGCTGACCCTCGCCTACGGCGGGACGGACACCCACCTCCTCGTCGTCGACCTCTCCACCCTGAAGAGCGACACCGGCTACCCCCTGATGGGGGAGATCGCCGCGCGGATCCTCGACCTCGCGGACATCGTCACGAACAAGAACACCCTCCCCGGGGACCACAGCGCCGCCGATGCACGCGGGATCCGCCTCGGGAGCCCCTGGGTGACGCAGCGCGGCATGGGACGCGAAGAGATGGAGAGCCTCGCCCGGACGATCGCCCGCGTCCTGCGCGAGATTCGCCCCTTCACCTACCCCGGACTCGCCGGACCCCTCCCGCGCGGGAAGCTTCCGATCGCCGTCCTCACCAAGGCGCGGGAGGAGGTACGCGACCTCCTCGGTCGCGTCGATCCGTGCCTGCGGACGGCGGCAGCCACTGCCGCGGCTCAGACAGGGACGAAGCCGTGGACGATCCTCCGCCTTCGCGACGGCCGCGTCCGGGCCCTCCTCCAGCAGGCCGTCCCGAGCGACCTCTCCTCTCTGAAGGTGGGAGAGGCGCGGCGGACCTTCGTCTTCGACGGAGAGGGGAAGTCGATCTCCGAAGTGGTCCTCGGCCGGATCGGGGAGGCGGAGTACCTCCTCCTCGCGCCGCGCGAGCGCGGGAGCGCGGTCAGATCCTGGATCTGTGGCCTGGCGGACGGCTACACCCTGTTCGACACGGACGACCTCTTCCGCAAGGTGGAGGGGCCCGCCGTGGTCGAGGAGATTGCCGCGACCGACGTCCCGGAGTCGGCGCGGTCGTGGCTGGGGATGAAGCGCCCGGAGGCAACAAGCGGCCTTTCGATCCAGGACGTCCACCGTCGGGAGCCCGACCTCTTCGCCGCCGGGAAGCCGTACTTCGTCGGCCAGAACAAGCTCTCCCTCCCCCAGGGCGAGCGTGGACGCCCTCTCCTCGCCTGGAAGGACGTCGAGGGAGCGCCGAAGCGAACGCCCCTCTACGATGAACACAAGACACTCGGGGCGAAGCTCGTCCCCTTCGCCGGATGGGAGATGCCAGTCTGGTACGCCTCCGCTCTGGAGGAACACCGCGCTATCCGCCAGGGGGCGGGGCTCTTCGACCTCGGGCACATGGGCGTGTTCGAGGTCGCCGGCCCCTCCGCGACCGAGTTTCTGAACGTGATGACCACGAACTACCCCGCGTGGCTTGAGGACGGACAGTCCCACTACGCTCACCTCCTCGACCCGGACGGGAACGTGGTCGACGACATCTGGGTCTACCGCCGCGCCGCGGACCGCTACCTCGTCGTCGTGAACGCCGCCAACGAGGACAAGGACTGGGCCTGGCTCAATGCGGCAAACGACGGAGAGGTCCTGATCGACCGCGAGATCCCGTCCCGCCGCCTCCCGGGAAGAGCCTCTTTGCGGAACCTGAAGGCGCAGCGCGGAGTGGTGGACGTCGCCCTGCAGGGGCCGGCCAGTCCGAGGATCCTCGCCAAGATCGTCGGGCGGAAGGAGCAGCTCACCCTCGCTGCTCTGCGGCGGACCGAGTTCTGCGAGATGCTCGTCGAGGGACACCAGATGCTCGTCGCCCGCACCGGGTACACAGGCGAAGAGCACGGGTACGAGATCTTCCTCGACACCGCGTCCGCTCAGTGGCTGTGGGCGACCCTCCTCGAAGTCGGGAAGCCCCTGGGACTCAAGCCATGCGGGCTCGCCTCGCGCGACTCGACCCGCACCGAGGCTGGACTCCCCCTCTATGGTCACGACCTCGCCGGGTCGCACCGAGTGAACCCGTTCGAGTCGGGATTCGGGTCCTACGTCAAGCTGCACAAGCCGTTCTTCGTCGGCCGGAAGGCCTGTGTGGAGGCCTACCGGAGTCCGAAGCGGGAGATCGTCCGGTTCGAGGTCGCCGTCCCTGGTGCGCGGCCGGTCCGCCCAGGCGCCGCCGTGGCCGACCGCGCGGGAACCGTCCTCGGCCACGTGACAAGCTGCGTCAGCCTCGGCGAGACCCAGGTCGGCATGGCCCTCCTCGACCAGGTCGGCCTCCCCATCGGCACCCCGCTCAGCCTCCTCAACCCGCCGCACGGGAAGGCGGAGGCGCAGAAGGCCGTCACCGACCTCTCTTCAGGCGATCGGGTGAACCTCCCCATCTCAGCGACCAGCGCGGCCCGCTTCCCGCCCAAGCGGTCGCTCGCCGTCCCCGAGCCGGGGGCGGAGTAGAGGCGAAAGGTCACTTCTGCCGCTGTACGGAGCTCCTGGTATGCTCCCAGCAAAGGCTTAGGGGAGGTGGAGGGATGGCCGTCCGGATTTCGTTCCGTGGGGAGATCTATCAAGAAGCGCGCCTCTACGTCGCCATCTGCCCGGAACTTGACGTATCAAGCTTCGGCGAGACCCCGCGCGAGGCAGAGGACTCCCTGCGCGAGGCCGTCAGCGCCTTCCTCGACGAGTGCGAGGCGCTGGGAAGCCTCACCGAGGTGCTTGAAGAAGCCGGCTTCGCCAAACGGGGAGACGCCTGGGTCTCACGAACGCCTGTCCTTGCCAAGTCTCTGACCACGGAGTAGGGAGTGGGCGCCAGAAGAATCGTGCCAGTCACGCACCAGACTCTTGTCAGGGTCTTCGAGCCTGCTGGCTTCACGGTGGCTCGACAGAAAGGAGATCACCTCATCCTCACCAAGCCCGGGGCCAGACGCCCCGTCGTGATCAAGGCCAGCACTTGCGATGTCCCGGTCACGCACATTCTCTCCAACCTGAGGACGGCAGGCATGCCGCGCAGGGAGTATCTTCAACTCCTCGACCGCGAGGTGTGAGGAACCCCCTGCCCGCGCCCGAACCCGGCGCGGAGTAAGGGCGAAAGGCCATTGCCGCTCGAGTTCGGAGCCTCTGGCACGCCCCCGCAACTCCCTACCCGGTAACGCCGCCCCGTCTCGTCCGTCAGCTCGTCACGAAGGCCGCGCGGGACCAAGGGCGGCCGCCCCAACCTGCTTCGAGTGAAGGGGGAGACCCGCTCGGCTCGAACGGGTGGTGCGGGTAAGATAGCAGAGCGCGCGCGGAAGGAGGGTGAGGCGATGAAAGGCGAGATCATCTTCGTCGTCGAAGAGTCCCCGGAGGGAGGGTACGAAGCAAAGGCCCTCGGGCATTCTCTGTTCACCGAAGCCGAGAGCCTGGAGGAACTGAAGCACAGGATTCAGGACGCCGTTCGTTGCCATTTCGAAGACGCGGAGAGGCCCGCGGTCATCCGACTCCATCAAGTCCGCGACGAGGTCATCGCTGCATGAAGCTCCACGAACCCCTGTCGTACGCGGTTCCCGGACCTTGAAACTCCATTCACCGCGCTCCGCCCCCGGTTGACCTGACCGCCGTTGAAGCGACCGCCCCCTACGAGCCGAAGGAAGTCGCCCACCTCGCTCCCAGCGATCGGGTGAACCTCCCCGTCTCAGCGACCCTCGTGGCCCGCTTCCCGCCCAAGCGGTCGCTCGCCGTCCCCGAGCCAGGGGCGGAGTAGTGATAGGGTCTGCATACCAGAAGCAACGGACTCGAGCCCAAGCTCTCCATTGCCCAGGGATGCGCATGAGGCAGCCGTGAGGCCAAGACCCCTCGGGAATCAACGGACCCTGCCGGGTCAGTCCGAAGGACCCAGCTCCCGCGTAGGCTACCTCCAGTGGGAGAACAAGACGCTACAATGATGAGGTTCGTCCGGAGGCACCGTGAGCAACCACAGTGTAGAGCGTAGCGGCCTTGTCACCGTGCTTTGGGGTGACGGGAAGGGCAAGACGAGCGCCGCTGCAGGGATGGCCCTCCGTGCACTGGGCCACGGAATGAAGGTCCACCTGGTTCCCTTCCTCAAGGGGACGCTGGAGGCGCCCTTCGGGCTCTCCGGTGAGCTAAAGGCACTCCGCGACATCCCACACTTCACCATGAGCGACTGCGTTTGGGGGGGATGGGTCGATGGAAGCCCGACAGCTAGCCAGCAGGAGAGCGTCCGCCAGGCAGTCGAAGAGGCGAGGCGAGTCCTTGCCCGGGGCGATCATGACATGGTGATTCTCGATGAGATCCTGTACGCCGTATCGTTTGGGGCTCTGCCTGTCGAAGCGGTTCTCGATCTCCTCAGTCTCCGCCGCGCCGAGACCGACCTTGTTCTCACCGGAGGCTGGAACGCCATTCCTGAAGTGAACAGGGTGGCCGACGTCGTCACCGAGATGAAGAAGCACAAGCACCCGTTCGATCGGGGAGGGGCAGCGAGAGCAGGCTTCGAGTACTAGCGCTCGGCAGCCTGTGGCGGGGCGTCGCTCGTCTGAGTTCCGTCTGAGGCATCGAACCGGCAGGCCGGAGTGGCCTGCCGGATGTGCGAACGATTGATAACCCTCAGACGGTGTGCTAATGTCGCGGGGTCCTGGGCCTAGTGTGCCGAACGGACGGGAGCGCTTTCGATGGGAGACTCCGTGCGCCGTATCCTTGCTGGCTCCATAGGCAACTGCATCCACGTGATTGGAGTCCGCAATTTCCTCTCCCTCGCGGAGAAGGCCGGCATGCAAACTACCTTCCTCGGAGGAGCGATCCCGGTGGAGCGATTCGTCGAGGCCATTCGACGCGAGAATCCTGACATCGTCGGCGTCAGCTATCGTCTGGCCCCGGATGTCTGCTCGCGTCTCCTCGCGGAGTTGCGTGATCAGCTCCGCTCCAATGGGCTGCTCGAGGGGCGAACGTACCTGTTCGGAGGCACAGCGGAGACGGGCCGCATCGCTCGCGGGGCGGGCTTCTTCGCGGAGGTCTTCGACGGAACACAGACGCAGGAAGACGTCATCGCGTTTGTCCGGAACCTCGCGGGCATGCCCTTGCTTGTTCGACCTTCTTCGCGTCCTTCCCACCCCGGCACTCTGGTCGAGCGGATAGCGGCCCGGAAGCCTTTCCCTCTCATCCGACACCACATCGGGCTGCCGAGTGTCGAGGAGACCGTGGCAGCGATCACGAGAATAGCCGATGCTGAGGCTCTCGACGTCGTTTCCATCGCTCCTGACCAAGTCGCACAAGAGGCCCTGTTCCGCCCGGAAGAGCAAGCTGAGAGCGGGCGAGGGGCCGGCGGAGTGCCCATTCGGTCGCGGGAGGATCTTGAAAGGATCTATGATGCCACTCGTCGAGGGAACCTCCCCCTCTGCCGCTGCTACAGCGGCACACAGGATGTCCTGCAGTGGGCGCAACTCCTCGCAGAGACAATTCGCAACGCCTGGTGCGCAGTTCCTCTCTCTTGGTACAACCAGATGGACAAGCGGGGTCCGCGCCCTTTCTCGCAGTCCGTGCGAGAAGCCATGACTCTCATGCGTTGGCACGCCGAGCGCGGAATCCCGGTAGAGGTCAACGAGCCGCATCAGTGGAGCCTCCGGCGGGCATCGGACGGGATCACTGTCGCAACAGCGTACCTTGCAGCGTACAACGCCAAGAAGGCGGGAGTCCACCACTACGTTTCGCAGTACATGCTCGGGACGCCCGCAGGCATGTCTCTTGCCATGGACTTGGCTAAGATGTGCGCAATGATTGATCTCGTCGAGAGCCTTCACGATCAGACGTTCCGGTCCTATCGGGAGATCCGGCCCGGGCTCTCCAGCTTTCCCGCGGAGCCAGCCGAAGCTCGCTCCCAGCTAGTGCTCTCTACAGTGATCGGAATGGCCCTCGAACCCGACATTCTCCACGTTGTGGCTGCGTGCGAGGGACATCATACGGCGGGGGCCGACGACATTCTGGAGAGCGTGAGAATGGCCACGTGGGCGGTTGCGCGGTGCCGTGAAGGGCTGCCGGGTGGGGCCCTGCTGGCTGATGAGACCATTCGGCGCCGCCGCGAGGAGCTCCGTGCTCAAGCGCAGGTGGTCCTCGATGCGATTCGGACCCTCGGCGATGGAGCTTCGGATCCGCTTGCGGACCCAGATGTCCTGGAAAGAGCCGTCCGCACCGGCATCCTTGACGCTCCTGATCTCGAGGGCTCCGGAGTAGCCCCCGGGTCGATTGCGACGGCCATCCGAGACGGGCGCTGTGTTCCCATCGATCGAGAGACGGGGGCCGAGCTCAGCGAGGCCGAGCGAGTCCGGCAAGCCCTTGCGAAGGCAGGGGGACTGTGAAGGATCTGCGTTTCGCCGTCATCGGCGCCGGTTCCGGCGGACTCGCTATGGCAGGGCATCTTGCCCTTCTCGGGGCCTCCGTACGCCTCTATAACCGAACCGAATCTCGCGTATCCGGCATCCGGGGAAAAGGGTGCGTCAGCCTGGAGGGCGCCATCGAAGGCCAAGGGCAACTCACGATGGTTTCTTCTTGTCTCAACGATGTCCTGCGCGATTCCGACCTGCTCATGGTCGTCGTTCCGGCTTTCGCCCACGAGGAGATCGCTCGAAGCGCCGCACCCTTCCTGCGTCCCGATCAGATCGTCATTCTCACACCGGGGCGAACCGGAGGCGCCCTCGTCTTCCGGAAGGCCTTGTTGGACGCGGGGGTACACGCGCTCCCGATGATCGCCGAGACCCAGACGATCCTGCATACCTGCCGGACGTACGATGAGGAGGATGTCGTCCACGTCTTCGCGGTGAAACGGGTCGTCGACCTCGCGGCTCTCCCGGCGGGCGATACGGAGACCGTGCTAGCGCGAGTCCGTCCTTTCTTCCCTCAGTTCCGCGCCGCAGCGAATGTCCTAGTCACAAGCCTTGGAAACGTTGGCGCTGTGCTTCACCCCGCCCCCACGCTCTTCAATATGGGCTGGATCGAGGCCCCTCACAAGACGTTTCTCTATTACTACGAAGGAATCACGGAGTCCGTGGCTCAGTACATTGAACGGATCGACAACGAACGCGTCGCGGTGGCTCGCGCACTGAACACACTCGTTCCCACGGTGACTCAGTGGCTGGGCACGACCTACGGGGCGGCCGGGGAGACCCTTCTCACTGCGATTCGCGCGACCGAAGCGTACAAGGAGGTCGTCGCCCCTCGCTCCCTTGGTCACCGCTATATCCACGAGGACATCCCGACTGGGCTGGTCCCGATCTCTTCTCTCGGCGATCTTGCCGGGGTGCCCACGCCCTTTGCGGATCTCACCATCGACCTCGCGTCCAAGGTCACCGGCTGTGACTTCCGTGCGCTGGGCCGGACGACCGAGACCATGGGACTTGAGAGCCTCGACGACCGCACGGCGGTAGAGCTTTTTGGGCGCGCGGCGCCGTTCCCCTGGAAGAGAGGTGCACGCGCCTCTGGTGACTAGCCGCGTACCTGCTGTCCTTTTCGGGAGCCACATCGCGGCCTATGGGGCGATCCGCGCCCTTGGCCCTGGCCTGCACGCACCTCTATTTGTGGTCGACGACCGGCCTGGGCTAGCGGCCCGTTCGCGATTCGTCCGTGCCGTGCTGAGATTGGATCCCGAGGATACCGCATGTATTCCTCGACTGCTGGACTGGGTGCGGCGAAGGGTGGGGAAGGAAGCCGTCTTCCTGGTCGCTGGGTCGGATGCCTTCCTCGACGTGCTGTCAGCTGCTCGCGATGAGCTCCCAACAGGCATCCATTGCACATTCCCCGGGCGGGACCTCGTCGCCAAGGTTCGATGCAAGCACTTGACCTATGAGATCGCACAGGCGGCGGGGATCGGGACCCCGAGGACAGTCTTCGTGCAGTCCCACGGCGAATTGGTGTCCGCGCTCTCGCATTGGGATGCCGAGAACTACCCCGTATTGCTGAAGCCCGAGGCCTCTCGCCGCTTCCTGGAGACCTACCGTCTGAAGGGAGTCATCTGCCGCTCAGAGGATGAGGCGCTTCGGGCCTACGAGACGTACGGTGGCTTCTTCGGGGAGCTCCTGCTGCAGGAACTGATCCCTGGTGGCGACGAGAACCTCCTCAATGTGCTTGCGGCCATGAATGAGAAGGGAGAGGCAATCGGCGTGTTCGTCAATCGCAAGGTCAGGACAGCCGGCCCTCTCCTCTCATGCACGATGATGACCTCAGAATGGTCGGAGCCGGTCGCAAGGGAGGCGATCACCCTCCTTCGCGCCATTGGCTACTACGGGTACGCGAATCCGGAGTTCAAGCTCGACCCTCGCGACGGCCGCCTGAAGCTGATGGAAATCAATGGCCGCTTGACCTTGTCGAACAGCCACGCTCTTCGCTGTGGGATCGACCTTGTCGGTCGGACGTATCTGGACGCGATCGGACAGGGGAAGACCGAGTGGACTGAGAAGGTGCCTTCGTACCCCGACGGAGTCCTCTGGTGGGACCCTCTCGGCGACATTGTAGGAACGCTCGCCCATGGCTCCCGAGGCAATCCATCGGCCCTTCGAATGCTGTGGAGATCTCGGCGCACCGGCCGCATCATCGAGCCGTTCATGTGGAGCGATCCTGCTCCCGCGTCGACCTACGCCCTCCGGTTGTTCGGAGCGCACCTGCGCGCGTCCGTCTCGAGAAGCCACCGTCCCCTCCGCACCAGTCGATCGTCGTGCTGATCCTACTCCCCTCCCCTTCGGAACCTGAACCAGCCTCAGGTGCATCTCCAGGCGGGTGCGCGGCCAGGTCGTTCCGGGGGAGTGCGCTTCCGGCGGCCGAGCCGATCTCGCCGGAGCTAGACACACGGTCGATGGCCGTCGGTGGAGAAGCAACGAGGAAACCCTGCCCCGGCCCGTCCCGCCTTGCCACAACGCAGCGCCCCAAGCTGCCCCAACGACCGGCTGCACATCCTCGCGATCCCACTCCGAGCGCGCCCGCAGGACAACGTTGGTGTGGAGAGACTCCAGAGGCACGTGCAACAAACAGCGTACCCCTGGCATCGTGTCCCCCGTATTCTGTATGATGCCATCAACTGCGCGGCAGGACCTCTCCACCCAGCGTGATGTCAATGACAGATCGACGTGTTCTCGGGACGGCGCTAAGGCGTGAGATCTCTAGTGGCGTCTTGATCCGCTGTGCGGCCCTCGGTGTCAGCTACCTGCGGGGCATCGTTCTCGTCTCGGTGATCTCTCGCGGCTTAGGCCAGGCCGGCTATGGAATGTGGTCTCAAGTCGTCGCGTCCGCCGCCCTTCTCGCGCCCCTGCTCTCCGTCTCGCTGTCCTCGGCTGCAACCCGGTACTTCCCGGCCGCTCGGAGCCATGGGGAGCTCCGCCAACAGGTCCATGGCCAGCTCCTGTTCACGGCCGTCGTCTCCGCAGCCGTTCTCGCCTTGTGTTCAACTCAACTCGGCTCTCTCTCCGGAATCCTGTTTGGCTCTCCCGACTTCCAGGCCGAGGCCCGGCTCGCGCTTCTTCTTGCCGGCGTGCACGCGCTGATCCTGGTTGGCCGAAGCTACTTCCGCGGCACAAACCGCGTCGGCACTTACTCGAGCATCGAGATCGCCCAACTCGTGGCCGAACTCGGCGTGATCGCGGTATTGGTCGCCCGCGGCACTCCCTCGCTGGCGACAATCCTGCGCGGTATTGTCGGAGTGGATGCCGCGATTCTCGCTGGGATCCTGGTCGGGATCACCGCCGAAGTCGGCCCCCCAACGCTTCCCCGCTGGGCGACGATGCGTCGGGATCTTCGATTCAGCATTCCGTTGATCCCGAATGCGGTCCTCCTCTGGGTCATGAACCTGAGCGACCGCTATGTGATCACGCATGTCCGTGGGCTGGAGGAGGCCGGAATGTACTCGGCGGCGTACACAGTGGGCAGTGTCGTGAACGCGGTGATGCTTCCGCTCTCGTTCGGCTTCGCGGCCCTTGCGTCGAGGCTTTGGGAAGAGGGTGACCGAGGCGCGGTAGCACGCTACATTCGCACCATCCTCAAGTACTACGCGCTCCTTGCCCTTCCCGCGGGCGTCGGTCTTGTCGAGCTGGCTCCGTCCGTTTCTCGACTTCTGACGGGCAGCGACGCCGCGTTCGGCTCTGACATCATGCTCTTCATCGTCCTTGGTCTTGGAGTGTTCTCGGTCAGCATGGTAACCTCCTACCCCCTCAACCTCGCCGAACGGACCGCGTGGGTCCTTCCGATTTCCCTCCTGGCTGCTGGCATGAACCTCGGGTTGAATCTCCTGCTCGTACCCCGCATGGGCGCACTGGCCGCCGCCCTCACGACGTTCGCTTCGTATAGCCTGCGCACGCTCGCGTTGAACGCTCTTGCACGCCGCTGTCTGCGCTACTCCGTTGACTGGGCAACGCTCTTGCGGGCAACTGCTGCCGCGGCCATCATGTGGGCGGCTATCCACTACGTTCCCTGGGAGGGTCGGGCCTGGGTCGCGGGCAAGATCGCTCTGGGGGTGGTTGTGTACTTCGCTGCGGTGGGCGTGCTTGGCCAGTTCCGACGCAGCCCGTCCGTAAGCATGTAGTGGCATCGGAACGGATGTTCGACGAACTCCGCAGGAAGCGGGGCCGCATCTCCGTCGGTGCGGGGATCGTGGGGAAGGGCATGCCAACGGGAATGGGAGGTATCGAATGAGGAAGCCCCTGATGCTGTTCCGCGCTATCTTGTCTCGCGTTCGGCTTCGGGGCGGCGACACGGGATGGGAGAGGCTTTGCGCGTTGGGCATTCGCGTCACGGTGCAGACCTGGCTCTTCCAGCGGATCCTACGAATCAATGGGGCGGTGCCGTGGCCAGTCCATTGGACGTCCCACGTGTCCTTTCACAGGAACATCCAGCGGGCGGCGCCGACCCAGCACATCGGGATGAGCCCGGGTACCTACGTTCAGGCCCTCAACGGTCTCCGCTTCGGGCGCAATCTCCGCCTCGGCCCGGGAAGCAAGATCATCTCCGCCGACCACGCCCTCGACGACTACTCACGACACATCGCTGGTCCTCCCATCGTGTTGGGCGACAACGTCTGGATTGGGGCCAACGCGGTGATCCTGCCGGGGGTCGTTCTGGGGAACCACGTGGTCGTTGGAGCGGGCGCCGTCGTGACCAAGTCGTTTGCGGAGGACGACATCCTCATCGCCGGAGTCCCCGCGAGGAAAGTCCGTGACCTGCCACCTTACTCAGGCTCTGATCAGAAGCGCGTGGGGAGCGAGGGATGAAGGTGCTCCTCGGCGTCGAAGACCCTCACTGGATCCCGGAGGTCAGCTATGCTGTCAGGGTAATGTGCGCGTGCCTCGGCCTCCAGGTCGAAACAGTCGACTACGCGGACATCGCCCAGGCCGCTGGGGAAACGTCGGTCGCCCTGACGTACGGCTCATTCCCTCCCGCTGGTGGGTCGCGCGGTGTTCACGTCTACCCATCGGCTTTCTTCGGCCCCCAGTACCTGACACCTCGTTCCCTCCCCACCGGACCAGTGCCGCGTCTCGATGGGCTCCCTATCCTGTTCCAAGGCGCAGGCGGAAGATCTGAACTATGCATCTGGAACTCCACCGACCAAGACGTGCAACGCGTCGAGACGAACCTTGACATCGTCGCATCCTCGTTCTTCCTCGCGACACGGTACGAGGAAATCGTGGACAGAAACCGTGACAGATGCGGCCGTTTCCCCGCTTCGGCGAGCCTCGCGGTTCGCGAAGGGTTCATCGATCGACCGCTGGTGAACGAGTACGCCGAGCTCTTGTGGCACTGGATTTCCCGAGTCGCGACGAAGGCGGAGCGCCCGGCGTCTCCGTGGGAGGGACATTCATTCGCTGCATGCGTGACGCACGACATCGACCACGTTCGCAAGTATCGGTGGAGGCCTCCGTTGCGGCTGCTCGGGCGGCATCTCCTCATCGAACGGGATCTCTCACGCTTCGGGCGAACCGTGGTCGACTATGCCGCGTGCCGCCTGGGACGGAGGAAAGACCCGTTCGACACGTTCTCCTACCTCTGTGCCCTCGAGGACCGGCACGGCTTCACTTCAACGTTCTTCGTGTTCGGGGGAGGTTCAACACGGATGGACGCCCGGTACACGCTGGCTGACCCCGAGATCCGTCTTCTCCTGCGATCGGCACGCTCCAGGGGGGACGAGGTCGGCCTCCATTCGAGCTTCGAGTCCTACAAGGATCCTGAGATGCTTCGGGTCGAGAGGCGCGAACTGGAAGCGGCTCTCGGGTCATGTGTGTCCGGCGTGCGACAGCACTTCCTGCGATGGGAGGTCCCCAGTAGCTGGCTCGCACGCTCGCAGGCGGGATTCCTGTATGATGCCTCCCTGACGTTTCCCGAGCACGAGGGCTTCCGGTGCGGTATCTGCACTCCCTATCAGGCGTTCGACATCGCCCATCGGAGCGTCCTGCCCATCTGGGAAATCCCCACCACTGTCATGGACGGAAGCCTCCGGAAGTACCAGGACCTTCCCCCAGAGGAGGGGCTCAAGAGGATTCTCGCTCTCATCCAGACGGTGCGCAGGCATGGCGGGCTGTTCGTTCTTCTGTGGCACAACTCCTCGTTGGATCCGAACTCGTGGTCGGGCTGGCGAGCGGTCTACGAGGAAACCCTAGAGCAGCTTCACGAACAGGGCGCCTTGTTAGTCACCCTGCGAGATGCACTCAAGTCCTGGGTCGGTGCAATCGAGGACCCACCGGCCGGCTAGTCAAGGGAACCGGGAGGTCCCCGTCTCATCCGGAGGAGACAGCACCACGGTCAGTGCTTCAGCAAGAATCTCCGTGAAGACAGGTCTGCCGGTTCCCCGGTCCAGGTGGTCGCCGCCGGCAAATAGGCCGATGCCGATTCGTGGATCATCGGAGAAGTCCAGCAGTCGAATGCCCCGCTCAGACCCGACTTTGAAACCGCTCGAGACAGAAGGCGCAACAAGAGGGCATTAGGGTCTGGTTGGGGTGTCGTGTGGCATCACACCTTCCCGCTTGGGGGAGGTCAGTCGAGCTTCTCGAGCCTGCGCGGAGAGGCGATCTTGAGGGCGTGGAACACAGGAAGCAGGGATGCCGGGATCTCGTCTCTCATCCGGTAGCGCTCCCCGTTCGGAGAAGCGATCGTCACCGCGCGCAGGCGGGACAGGTCGTCGAGGACCGCGGTGAACGACCCTTCCCAGCCCGCGTCATCGAGACGTTGCTTGAGGACCGTCCGCAGGAGGAAGGCGAGGAAGCACACGACGAGGTGCCCGCGGATCCGCTTCTCTGTCCAGTGGTAGATCGGCCGCAGCTCCAAGGGTGTCTTGAGCGTGCGGAACGCCTGCTCCACCCGCCACAGCCCCTTGTACGCCTGCGCCACGTCCGCGGTGGACAGAGCCGTGTTCGTGCGCAACACCCACTTCCCGTCGTAGCGGGCGTCGCTCTCGATCTTCTCCCGGTCCAGGGCCACCGTCCCGCCCTCCGTCTTCACGTAGCGCCGCGCCGCTCCCCGCAACAGAGATCGAGGCGTTCCCGCGGCAACGCGTTCCTCGAGGTGAGCGACGATCGCCTCCCGTTCCCGCGCGTCCTCCCTGGCCGCCTGCGGGTTGTAACACACGATCCGCCGGTCCTCTCCCTCGTCTACCGCCACTTCCTTCACAAGGAGCGTCTCCTCGATCGCGTGGTAGCGCCCGGCGCGGGACAGCGCCTCCTGGGACGCTTCGTCTCTCCGCATCCGCGTCGCCAGGATGTACTCGAGCTGCGCTTCCCGCAGGGCAGTCACCGTCTGCGTGGAGACCATCCCCCGGTCGGCGCAGACGATCACCTTCTCCACGCCCAGGGTCTCCTTGAGGTAGCGGATCGCTTCCTCAAACGCTCTCGGATCGGCCGTCGCCCCAGGAAGGACGAGGTGCGCGATGGGCAGCCCCGCGCGCGTCACGACGACCCCCACCGCGAGCTGGCGCCGGTCTCCGCGGTGGTCGCGCGAGTAGCCGAACTGGGCCCATCCCTCAGGGTGACTCCCTTCCAGGTAGCTTGAGGTGGTGTCGAAGTACACGAGGTCCGTCCCGGTGAACAGATCCCGCTCGTGCAGGAACCAGGCCCGCTCGATCGTCTCCTTCTTCGCGGCGAGAACGTCCAGGGCGTGGTAGAGGTCGTGCAGCTCCACCTCAGCAACCCCCGCGCCGTACACGTCGCAGGCAAAGCGGAACGCGGCGCACTTGGAACCGGGATCGACCAGGCGGTGGAGGATCATCAGGTACGCCGCCTGGGAAAGACGACCGCCTCCCAACACCTCGTCCACGAGCGGTCCCACTGTCTCTCGCCACACCCGTCGCCAGACGAGCTCGGGTCCCCACACCTGGGTGTTCACGGTCATCCCCTGTTCCAGGAGGAGGCTTGTCAGGCGCGCGTAGCGGGCGGCGGTCTCCACCAAGCCGGACAGGTGCTTGCCGATCTTGGGATCATCCTTCCGGCCGAGGGTGGACAGCACCTTCTGGCGGGAGCGGCCAGCGAGGCGTTGGTTCTCCACCAGTTGCAGGTAGGTGGTGACGCTGCCGTCCTTGTTCTTTCTGTGCTTCTCGCGGATGAACATGACACCAAGATACTAGCACAAGATGCCCATCCTGTCAAGCACCTCTCCCCTCAACGTGGCACCACAGATCACTCCCCAACCGACCCACAACAGGCCTCAAAGCACGTACCGATGCGATTGGGTTCCTGGCGGAGAGCCGGAATCCGTCAAAGTCGGGTCAGCGAGATAGGCCTTCAGCGCGTCGATGTACTCAACTACTTCGGGTGCCTGCGGCATGCCCAGCGCGTCGCTCCGTCGCTTGACCCGAACGATTCCAAGGGCCGGGGCACTCTAAGGGACTCGATCGGTTGAGAACGCCGCTGTTCCCTTCTCAGTTGGTGAGTTCATGATGGCAAAAGCGACATACGCTTGCCTTTCAGTTTCTGTGTATACTGCGTGCATTGAATGACGCTGCATCGTGGAGGTACTGTGTCATCCGGAGTCGATGATGCTCCGCGCTTCTGCTTCGGCACGAAGTCCGGGATGACCAGGCGGGTGAGTATAGATGCGTAGAGTCATGCGGTTAACACTAGATACCTTTACGCAACACCCATGGAGTGTGGCAGTCGGGTTCGCAATCTTGTCCGTAGCTCTCCGCCTTCTGTGGATGGTCGCTCGTGGTTGGGAGTTTCCGGCTGCGGATACGAGCGCGTACGTGCGAATAGCAAATGCGCTCTCCTCTGGGTTTGGATACGCGCGCGGCCCCGCAGCGCCAACAGCGTTCGTCGTTCCGCTCTATCCGATGCTCCTTGCAACATCGATCAGGCTCTTCGGCCAGGACCTTCAGGTTGTCCAGCTTCTGCAGGCGGTCATGGGAGGGGCTGTCTGCCTTCTCGTATTCGAGATTGCTCGCAACATATCGAACACACGGAGCGCGCTATTCGCTGCCTTGACTACGTGCTTTCATCCCTGGCTCATCAACTGGAGCGGCTACATCCTCACGGAATCACTGTTCGTGTTGCTGATAACAGCCTCGGTTGCAGCGATGGTACGGCTGATGAAGTCCCGCAATCTCAGGACTGGCATCATCGTTGGAGGACTGTTCGGCCTGACCGCCTTGACACGTACCTCGGGCCTACCGGCCTTTCTATTGGTGATCCTAGCTTGGCCTCTACTCATGAAACGAGGAAGGAGCCGGTGGCTAAGCCTGCTGGTCGTGGTCATGGCCTTCACCGTTGTCTATGCCCCGTGGCCGATTCGCAACTACATAGCATTCGAGCGTGTGATCCTTACATCAACAGATGGCGCCGGCCTATTTGCGGCGAACCAAGCGGGCCAGACAACGCTTCTGGAGATCACAACGGGCAACGATCCCTCAACGGATAGGACCTTCCCTTATCCTCCTGAGGCCCAGACCGTCAATGAAGTGGAGAGATACGAGATCCTGTGGTCCGCCGGTCTTCGCGCTGTGCTCGCAGATGTCGGAGAATTCGTGCGGCGATCGATGGTGCGCATGTGGCTCTTCTGGAGTCCCGGATTCCCGACGCATTCGACACTCCACAACTCGCTGAACTTGCTCTTCTACCTGCCACTGTACCTACTCGCCGGAGTCGGGATGACGATCCTGTTTCGCACCGGACAACGCCACGCCGCATTCCTGATCCTGGTGCTCTTCCTCTGTTTTACCCTGATACACGGGGCCACAGTTGTAGATTGGGATCAGAGATACAGGCTTCCGCTGCAACCTATGCTTGCAGCCCTTGCTGGGATCGGAGGAGCGCGGGTACTGTGTCTCTTGATGCAAAGGAGGGGAGCGTACCCATGCTGCCATGAGAGACCAAGGAAGGTGTGATGATGGACATCTGGATAACACTCGGGGTCGCGACCGCGATGGCGCAATCTGTTGGCTCTGGATGTCTTTCTTTCCATCTGGCAGGGGCAGAACGGCTATGGCCGCGGATTCCGGTTCGTCGTTGGTTTCTTCTTCGGGGTATTGGGGTTGACTGCGTGTCCCGGCCTGCCTTTGGAGTACGATGCCCGCGCTGCGATGAACGTCTGAGAATCTCAGATGCCTCGGCGAAGAGAACTGTTCCGGGACTAGTCGGTCACCTACTATTTGGTGGTATTCGGGAGCGAGGAAACTCTCGGCTGAAGCGATCTCTTACTTGGGCGGCGCGACCTGCTGGGCATATGTCCGAGCTGGGGTTCAGGAGCAGCTTTGCCGTGGCAGCCGCCATTGGAACCGTGGTGAGGACGAAAACGCTTGGGGTTGCTTGAGAGGTGGCCTCGCACAATGATATGCTGTTCAGGAATTGCCATGATTGAGAATAAGAGAATCGTGATTACCGGCGGGGCGGGGTTCATCGGGTCGATGCTTGCTGGACGGCTGGTCGAAGCGAACCGTGTCGTAGTACTCGACAATCTCTCCCGGAATGCGCTCAGAGACAAGCCCTTTCAGAACCACGCGAACCTTCAGCTGATCGAAGGGGACGTTCTGGATCTGGAAACGGTATGCCGAGCTGTGGAAGGAGCGGACATCGTCGTTCACTGTGCTGCGATTGCGGGGATTGACACGGTGATCAAGAGCCCGGTGACGACGATGCGCGTGAACATGATCGGGTCGGCCAATGTCCTTGAGGCGGCTGCACGCCTTTCCGCCTGTGACCGTGTCGTCTGTTTCTCTACGAGTGAGGTGTTCGGCCAGCAGGCGTTGCATTCCAGCGAGTCGGATAAAGCCGTGATGGGGAAGGTCGGTGAAGCGCGTTGGACGTACGCTGTCAGTAAGCTTGCGGAGGAGCATCTGGCGATCGCCTACCACCAAGAGACAGGGCTTCCTACTACCGTCCTTCGGCCGTTCAACGTTTACGGTCCGGGTCAAGTCGGCGACGGAGCGCTCAGGACGTTCGTCATGAGGGCCGTCCGCAACGAGCCTCTCGAGATTCACGGTGACGGCACCCAGATCCGGGCTTGGTGCTACGTGGATGACATGATCGACGGGGCTCTGCTTGCGATGGTTCACCCGAAAGCTGTTGGGGAATCGTTCAACATCGGGAATCAGAGAGCCATCGTCACGATCTATGGTTTGGCCAACACGATCGTCCGTGTGCTCCGGTCTGAATCGGAGCTCGTGTTCATCCGGAAGGAGTACAGCGACGTTGAGTTGCGAATCCCGTCCGTAGCCAAAGCACGATCGGTCCTCGGCTTCGAGGCGAAAGTGGAGCTCGAAGAAGGGATTCGCCGCACGGCGAGCTTCTACCGCGAGAGGTTGGGGCATTGATACGGCTGGCCAGGCCGTCGATTGGCGAGGAGGACTTCGAGGCCGTCCGAGAGGTGTTGGCATCAGGCTTCCTGGTTCAGGGAGCGCGTGTCGCGGCGTTTGAAGAATCGGTCGCGCAGTATGTTGGGGTGAAGCATGCGATCGCTGTCAGCAGTGGGACGGCTGCTCTGCATCTTGCGCTCCTCTCGCTCGGCATCCAGTCGGGTGATCTGGTAGTCGTGACAGCCTATTCGTTCGTGGCTACAGCGAATGTCATCGAGCTGTGCGGTGCTCGGCCGGTCTTCGTGGACATCGATGGGGACACGTTCAACCTCGATCCCGAGTGTCTTGAGCAGGTGCTGGCTCATCTGACGAGGAAGAAGGAGACGGCGGGGCGTGTCAAGGCCGTTCTGCCGGTTCATACCTTCGGGCAGCTTGCAGACATGCCTTCGATTCTCGAGATTGCTTCTCGATACGGGATTCCGGTCGTGGAAGATGCGGCCTGTGCCCTTGGCGCGACGCTGCATGAGCGCCAAGCAGGCACATGGGGGGGCCTGGGTTGCTTCAGTTTCCATCCGAGGAAGGCGATCACCACGGGGGAAGGCGGAATGGTGGTCACGGACGATGCGAGACTCGCGCGACTTCTCCGTGCGTTGCGCAATCACGGTCAGGATCCTGACGCGGTGGCCCCCGACTTCATCCTTCCGGGATTGAACTATCGAATGACCGAGTTCCAGGCGGCCCTGGGGTGCGTGCAGCTCTCGAAGCTGGAGTGGATCCTCTCGAAGCGGCGCGAGCTGGCGGCGAACTACGATCGCCTCCTCGCGGATTCTGCGTTCACGGCTCCGTCTGTCCCCAGCGGCGGCAACCCGGTCTTCCAGTCATACGTCGTGCTCATGCCGGAAGACGCATCGGAAAGAAGAGAGGAGTGCATCAGGTATCTGCGAGAGAGAGACATTGAGACGACGATAGGAACATGGCACATGCCACTCACGTCCTATCTCAGAGCGGCGTACGGGCACAAGGCTGGCGACTTCCCAGTCACGGATCTCGTGTTTTCCCGCTCCCTTGCGCTTCCTCTCCATCAGGCGCTAGAACACGCAGAACAAGAGCACGTCATTCGAGTCTTGGAGACCTGGTATGGACAAGCGTGAGCCAGCATGAACAACGGCAAGAGCGAGGACTTGTGCCGCAGCTCCCAAGGGTCGGGGCTTGTTGAGCTGAGCCAGTTTGCAGACTTGGGGAGAGGCGTCATCCTCGAACCCGGGGTGCTCGTATTCCACCCTGAGACCATTGAGCTGAGCAGCTTCGTCTACGTAGGACATAACACCATTCTCAAAGGGCACCCCGCAGGAAGAATGAAAGTTGGAGGCGGGACCTGGATCGGCCAGCAGTGCTTCCTCCATAGCGCGGGCAACTTGACGATAGGGAGGAATGTCGGTATTGGCCCGGGAGTCAAGATCATTACGTCAGCGCACGCTGAAGGGGAGCTCCAGAAGCCCATTCTCCACTCTCGAGTCGAGTTCGCCCCGGTGCAAGTGGAAGACGACGCAGATCTCGGTGTTGGTGCGATCATCCTCCCGGGAGTCACGGTTGGCCGAGGGGCTCAAGTGGGAGCTGGATCGGTCGTGACTCACAGTATCCCTGCGTACGCCGTCGCCGTGGGTGTTCCTGCGCGGGTCGTGCGCTGGCGGCACGGGGCCTGCGACGAACGCGATGCTTCGTAGCTCTCGTCCAGAGGGAGTAGATGCGAGAGCCCCTCGTCTCTCGATCTGTATGCTCACAAATCTGTTCCCGCCTGTCGTGAGCGGGTCGTCAACACACTCGTGGCTCCTCTCTCGCGAGCTCGTACTTCGTGGTCATTCCGTATGCGTGATCACTGCCCGAATTGACCCGACCACGCCGGAGTACGAGCTGCAAGAAGGCGTGAGCATATACCGGCTGCCTGCGATGCGGCTCCCGCGTACATCGCTGACATTCAACTTCCCATGGCTCAGCTATACGTACACGCCGGCGAATCAGCGCCGGATTCGCGAAATCCTGCGCCGACACGACGCCGATGTCCTCCATCTTCACAACCACATGTTTGATCTTGGTCTGAGCGCGAGTCGCGCGCGAAGGCGCCTCAGTAAGCCGCTTGTTGTTACCATACACACCGTTTTCTCGCATCCCAACCCTCTTTGGAATGGCGTCCTACGCTGTGCGGACAACCTAATAGTCTCGCCGCTTGTGGTCGCTCAGGCTTCCGCACTCATCTGTCCTGACATCAACATCAGGGCGTATGTCCGCACGGCCTATGGCCGCTCGGAAGAACCGCTCGTCCCGTACGGTGTTGGTGTCCCCGGCCAGCCTCTGCCATCGTTGGTCGAGGAATACCGCAGCTCATTCGCTTTGGAGGGCAAGAGGATCATCCTCTCTCTTGGCCACGTTCACGAAATCCGAAATCGGGCGGACCTTGTTCTGGCGATGCCTGCAGTTCTGGAACGCATCCCCCAAGCCGTGCTTCTCATCGTGGGGGCTGTCGCTACTACGACCCCGGCGAGGCTTTCGCGATCTCTTGGCATTCAGAACTCGGTGCGGCTCGTTGGACCTGTCCCTCACGATCATGTGCCAGCCCTCCTGAAACTCGCTGATCTGGAGGCTCATTGGCTCAATCAGAAGTCTTCTGAATCGACGTCCCTTGGCATCGCTTCGCTGGAAGCCATGTCGGCAGGACTGCCAGTTGTCACGGCGGCGAACCCAGATACGTACGGACCGGGCGTCCTGCGCGACGGCGACAACATCGTGCTGGTGGATCGCGGGAACCCCGAAGCGCTGGCCGCGAAGCTGGTCGAGCTGCTCGGCGACCCGGAGCTTCGAGCCCGAATCGGAGAGAGAGCAAGACAAACCATCGAGGAGCACTTCTCGTGGGATGTTGTCTGCCGGACGACCACTGACGTATATCGGGATGTCATGGAGCGACAGTCTTGAAGCTCAGTCGCATCTTCGGGATCGTGCTGGGAGTCGGACTGCTGGCGTGGGTTCTCACACGGGCAGACCTTTCCGAAGTAGGGTCCGCTCTGGCCTCGGCACGCCTCATGCTGTTGCTGCCGGTCTTGCTCGTTCTCCTTGCCAGCTACGTTGTGAGAACCTTGCGTTGGCGCCTCCTGTTCCCTCGCGAGACTCACGTTCGTACGGGAAGTCTCTTCGGGGCCCTCATGGTCAGCTACTTGCTGAACAATGTGCTGCCAGCGAGAGCAGGTGACTTCCTCCGCGCGTACCTCCTCGGTGAGCGAGAGGCGATCAGTAAGAGCGCGACGCTTGGAACGATTGTCATAGAGCGGACCGTCGACTTGAGTGCGGCACTTGTGCTGTTGCTGGTTGCTGCGATTGCCTATCCACTTCCAGAGAAGCTGTCGAGCATCGGTCTCGCCGTCGGCCTCATCTGTGGGGCCATCATCGTTACGCTCATCGTGCTCAGTCTGGCCGGCGCGGCACGCGTGACGGCAGTCATTCGTCGAGTGCGGTTCCTCCCGGCGAAGATCCGCGCGGCCATCGAGGGACCTGCAGACGGCTTCATTGGCGGCATCTCGGGCCTCCGGAGTGCTCGGGGATGGCTGAAAGTCCTTGCTGCCACCGCCTTGATCTGGTCGGTAGAGATCACCGGGGCGTGGCTTGTGGGGCAGGCATCCGGCCTGCCTCTCCCGTGGAGCGGCGCCCTCCTCGTGTTGTTGGCCATTGGAATCGGCACCGCCCTTCCTGCGGCACCCGGATATGTTGGCACATTCGAGTTCTTTGGGATGGCGGCGCTTGCCATCCAGGGTTTCCCGGAGGAACAGGCTCTGGCCTTCGTTCTCGTGTTTCATGCCGCGACCTTTGTTGAGGCGAGCTGTGTTGGAGCAATCTGTCTTGGAATCCAGAGATGGCCGCTGTCGTGGAGACGCGTGGGTACAGGCGGAGCTTGACGGCCGCGGAACTCCTCTGACACATCGGCGTGACGACTCAGAAGTGCAAGCTCGCCGTCGGGCCGCACTGGAGGTAGATTGAACCCGTCGCCTTGAGCACCCGGGGCAACTCAACAAGGCGCGGAGCCATCATCGCCAGGTAGGCCACACCCTTCCGGGGCTGGACGGACTAGCCGAAGCCCATCTTCTACAGTTTCGAAACTGAAGGGGCGTCCTGTTGGGTGCTAGCGCGTGCGGCGTGACGTCCTGGCATCAGGGGCGTCCGGTTCCCTGACCGGGGGAGGGATGGCCACCCCCGCGGCCTGA
>Ga0315291_10000836_pt1 | contig 41101 bp, 33 predicted proteins | sample YL17G12_20_MG_FD_203070 | JGI IMG/M metagenome (GOLD analysis project Ga0315291, IMG submission 203070) | Sediment microbial communities from Yellowstone Lake, YNP, Wyoming, USA - YL17G12_20 | ecosystem: Environmental > Aquatic > Freshwater > Lake > Sediment | place: USA: Wyoming | collected...
ACCTTTTCCTGTTCTCTTTCCCAAAAGACCTATGGAAATTATGTTAAACAATGCCAGCAAGGGATGAGGCCAACAATCCAAGGCTGTAAACCAGAATGGCGTCATCGTAACTAAACCCAATCCAGCTGCGGCGGCAAGCCATTTCCGATTTAAATCCATTAAAAGTCCTGTTAGGCAGACTGCTGCCAAACTCGCAATAACGACCATGGTCAAACGACCGAGTTGCATCATCTCCAGTTCGCTCTCTGGAAGATGGTTATGCCAGGCTGTATAAATCATGTAAAAGGGTATTTCCATCAATGCGGGAAATACCGGTTTTTTGGAAATTAAATGCCCCCCGCGCCCTTTTATAACGGCATAATATTGGGGATTTGTCAGTTGAGGAAAGGCATCAAGGTAAAACGTTTGATGGCGCAATATTGCGATAGGAAGATACCTGTAGGGAATACTGTCGCCTGTCCACGTTCCATTGTCGCTGAACAGGAGAAAACTTATCGCGCCAAGAAATACAGTGCTAAATATGATAATTTTTTTGAATGAAGAAATTACCTGATTGGGGTATTGATAATCCATAAAGATATCTGCCCACTAAAGTCATGACCAAATACTTTGAGAAAAATAATGACTCAATCGTTCAGTAATTTATTTTGTCTGGAGCTTGGCAACGAAGGTCTGCCAGTTGTCATATCTCCCGAAGATGGCGCGATTGACCTCCTTGCCCATGGGATTAACAATGACAAGGGTGGGGAGTTTGAAGATATTGAAATTTTTGGCAATGTCGCCGCCCCGGAGCTGATTTACATCGATTCTGATGGGGATGAATTGTTTGATAAATGTCTGAGCCTGCGCTTCGTCCCCAATAATTTTATCCAGCAGGGCAACAGAGGGGACGTTGGGGGCGCTGAAAAAGACAAGCATTGGAGTCTGCTTTTCCCGAGACATCTCCCAGCCAACCTTTGTATCCAGCCATGAAATGGCACTCGCAGAGGCTTCCGGCGAGGTGGGAATTACGGGTGCGGTGGTTGGGGCAACGGTTGTTTTGGGGGCGGATGAGACCGGCACATTCACCCATGTATCTGCGTAAGGCGATATGGGAATCGGATAATCCTCCGGTGTCCACTGGATGGAGAGATTATCGGCATAGCAAGTATACTTATCAACTTTTTCCGCCACCATGATGCCGACCTGGAGGAGGCGCAAGGAGGGCTCCTCAACGGGCGAAAAAGTCGCCTCATGCCCATCTATATAACAATGTATCCTGTTTGGTCCTTCAAAGACAATGGCGAAGCGGTGCCAGCCCGGACGGGGGAGCTTGGAAAACATGGACTCATCCTGCAGGAAGATGCGGGCAGTTGCCTCATCCTTGACAACATGGGAAAAATACAAAAACCTGTTAAGCGTCAGACCAAACCTGTAAAAGGAGCGGGGTCTGTTTTCCCCGGGCGCCATCTGTTCCATGGCAAGAACGGCAAGGCTTGGCAACTTCTCCCCAACTGGCGGGAGATAAAAATCGGCTTGATATAATGCCCGCCCGGAGACACCCAGCCTGTCACGGTCAAGGGGCAGTGCATACGCCAGACCCGACATCCAGATGTCCGGACTTATAAAGAGTTGCAGACCGTATTTCCCGACTTCATTGGCGACAGCGCCGGAGCAGAATGCCGGCGGCATGTTGGGTATCTGGCTGTATTCAACAATCTTTGCCGTGGTGTCAAATTTATCCCCGATGGGCGATGTCTTTTCATGGAACTGCCCCTTCTCAAAATTTGCCCAATCAAGGAGCTGATACTGGGCGGAAGCCATGTAAGTCAGGGAAAGCAGAGCCATGGTGGCAATAATGGCAGCGACCCGCAAATAGGATTTGAATTTCATATTTTCCGAACCTCGCCTTTTTAATAACTTTATAGCAACACTCCCCTGCCACATGTCAATTATTTTTGGATTCGCAAACATGTCAGAATACCATTCAGTTTTGAGCCTTGGCTTCTCCCTCAGATAAGTTCATTTCTGAGCGCTGAGGGCTTCACGGACAAGGGCGTTCACTACCCTGCCGTCAAGCATCGTTCCAGTTTCCTTAAGCCTTTTCATTGCGGCACCCATGACCTTGCCCATATCCTGGATGGACATGGCACCAATCTCTTCAATGACCGTTTTTATCAGTTCCCTCATTTCCTCCTCAGAAAGCTGCGGAGGAAGATACTGTTCCAGAATAGCCGCTTCGTCAATCTCTTTCTTTGCCAGATCGGTGCGTCCCCCCTTTTCAAACTGGGCGGCGGAGTCATGGCGTTGACGGATGAGTTTCCGAATGAGTGAAAACACTACTGCATCATCAACCACCACACCCGCCTTTTCGCTCTCCTTGTTCAATATCTCAGCCCTGAGCATGCGAAGGGTGCTGGTTCGCAATTCTTCCCTGTTTTTCATAGACTGCTTAAGGTCTGCCATGAGCCGTTCCTTCATCTCCATTGCTCAACCCTCCTCGACCTCCAGACCGCAATTTTTAAAGATATCATCCACACAGGACAAAAATGAGCGGTAGTCCATGATGGCATCCAGTTCCGAGGGGTTGATAAGTGATTTGAATTCCGGGTCGGACAGCAGGTTCTCCCTGAGCGTGGTATTATCCTGTAAGGATTTCATGGCATTGCGCTGTATAATGGCATAAGCCGCCTCGCGGGCGAGCCCCTTTTCCACAAGGGCGAGCATTACTTTTTGCGAAAAGAGAAGTCCGCGGGTCTTTTCAAGATTTTCTCGAATGGCTTCATGATGGATAACTATCTCCTGTATAACCCACGTGATTTTTTTCAGCATATAATGGAGAAGGGTGGTTGAATCGGGAAGTATGATGCGTTCCACTGAGGAGTGACTGATGTCCCGCTCGTGCCAGAGGGCGATGTTTTCGAGGACGGCAATGAGATTAGAGCGCAGAACCCTTGCCAGCCCGCACAATTGCTCACAGACCACGGGATTTCTTTTGTGAGGCATGGCGGAGGAGCCTTTTTGTTTCTTGCCGAACGGTTCCTCCATCTCCCGAATCTCTGTTCTCTGGAGTCCTCGGACTTCTGTTGCAATTTTCTCAATCGTGGCGCCGGCAATGGCGATGGCGGCTATGTAGGCGGCATGGCGGTCGCGCTGTAAAATCTGCGTGGAAATTCTGGCGGGGCGGAGGTATAATTTCTCGCAGACATACTTTTCAATAAAGAGCCCGGTGTGTGCATAAGTCCCGACCGCGCCGGAGATTTTCCCCGCACGAACACCCTCGATGGCATCCTCAAGCCTTTTCTTATTCCTCAGCATCTCCTCACGCCACAGGAGGAATTTCAAGCCAAGCGAGGTTGGCTCGGCGTGAATCCCGTGAGTCCTGCCGATGATGACGGTCTGGCGGTGTTCAAGGGCGCGTATCTCAAGTGCGTGAAGCAGTTCCTGCAGGGCATCGAGGATGAGACTCCCTGCGCGCACAAGAAGAACCGAGAGCGCCGTATCCGCCACGTCCGACGAGGTCAGACCCATGTGAACAAACCGGGATTCCGGTCCGATATTTTCCGCAAGGTTGGTGGTGAAGGCAACAACATCATGACGGAGGTCCTGCTCTAACTCCCGGATGCGTTCCACAGAGAAGGAAGCCTTCTTTTTAATGCATTCCAGCGCCTCGGGCGGGATTCTGCCGAGCTCAGCCCATGCCTCACAGGCGAGGAGCTCCACCTCCAGCCATGCGGCGAATCTGGACTCATCGCTCCAGAGCGCCCTCATCTCCGGCAATGTGTAACGCTCAATCAAAGACCGTTCCCTTTGAAAAATAATTTTAATTAAGAACAAGTTAACAAAAAAGTGGAAAAAATTCCCCTGTCAACCCTTTTATTTCTCACTCCAGAGATGTTTTCCGCCATCAAATTCCAAGATTTTTGTTTGACAGGTGTTTGATGCGGAAAATATAAGGAAAAGATTCTATCAAATCTAAAAGACGCATGAAAACTTAAGAAAGGGTTTTTGAAAAATGGCGGTTCGCAAGAAGAGTGTGAAACGTGTTGTCCTCGCCTATTCCGGAGGATTGGACACCTCTGTCATTGTCCGGTGGTTGATAGAAAATTATGGCTGTGAGGTGGTCTGTTTCAGCGCCGACATTGGACACGGACTGGATGCAAAAAAACTCAGAGAGAAGGCGCGGAACATCGGCGCAAAAAAATTAGTCATAAAAGACCTCCGCAATGAATTCGTCCAGGACTTCATCATCCCCGCCCTCAAGGCAAATGCCCTGTATGAGGGCGAGTATCCGATGGCAACAAGCCTTGGACGACCACTGATGGCAAAGTGGCTTGTAGAGGTTGCTCACCAGGAGGGCGCCGATGCCATCGCCCATGGCTGCACGGGCAAGGGCAATGACCAGGTGCGGTTTGAGGTGGCGGCGCGCGCCCTTGACCCCGCCCTCAAGATTATCGCCCCTTTGCGGGAATGGGAACTGAAAACCCGCGAGGAGGAGATTGAATACGCAAGGCGACACCATATCCCCGTCCAGGCAACCAAAAAAAGCCCATACAGCATCGATTCCAATCTCTGGGGCTTAAGCATTGAATGCGGCGCGCTGGAAGACCCGTGGGTTGAACCCCCTGCCGACACCTATATTGACCTCAAGCCGATAGATGAGTTGAATGACACACCGGAATATGTCACCATCGGTTTTGAAAAGGGTGTGCCGGTCCGTCTGAATGGGCAGAAGATGAAACCGCTTGCCATCATTGAGAAGGTGAAGTCGCTCGGCATCAAACACGGCATCGGTCGCATTGACCTTGTGGAGAACCGTGTTGTGGGAATCAAATCACGCGAGATTTATGAAGCGCCGGCGGCAACAATCCTGATTCACGCCCACAGGCACATAGAGTCGCTCACCCTTGACCGCGAAACCATGCACTTCAAGGAGATGCTGGCGCCGCGTTTTGCGGAGCTAATCTATTACGGGCTCTGGTTTTCCCCGCTCAGGGTGGCGATGTCTGCCTTCTTTGACAGGATTCAGGGGCGCGTGACAGGTGAGGTGCGGCTGAAGCTGTATCGCGGCAATTGCCTGATAGTGGGTCGGCGCTCCCCTTATTCCCTTTACAGGATGAGCCTCGCCACGTATGATGTGGGGGACAAATTTGACCACTCCGCAGCGGAAGGTTTTATTGAGCTCTTCGGACTACCCAGCCGCGTCATCGCCGCCGTGGACAAACTCAACAGGTCAAAGGGCTAAAGACGGTGTGGGGTTGTTTTTGACTCCTGAGAGCCGTATCAAGGCGAAAATAAACTGCCATGAAAATTATTCTTCGTTTAATACGATATATTTTTCGTTACAAATGGACGGTTTTTGTCTCAATTGTTATCGGCACTATCGGGAGCTTCCTTAGCGTTTTCAACATCTTTGCCTTCAAGCCAGTCTTAGAGGTGATATTCACCCCTGCCGGCAAGGCTCAAATCGCCCCGGCGTACAATCTACCCTCTGTCTCCACCACAAAGGATGGGAAAGAGAAGACCTTTAAGATTCCCTTGTTCCGCGAGATTGAGGAACGGTTCAAACCCTACCGGAAGGCACTTGACGCCCGGATTGAAGAAATAACCGCCTGGGCTATCACCCACAAGATGAAGGCGATATATATCATCGGCATAATTGTGGCGATAACCAGTCTCATTAAAGGGCTGGTTGCTTATTTCTCGGATTATCTCATGGCTTACACCGGCATGTCTATTGTGAAGGACCTCCGTCAGGAGATTCATGAACACATCCTGAGAATGGATTTGCCCTTTTTTGAAGACAGGAGCACAGGGCAGCTCCTTGCCCGCTCTTCCAATGATGTCAGCACCATGAATACTGCCATTACCAGTGTCATGGATGTAGGGATTCAATCGCCCATCTCCATCGTCATGATACTTATACTTTTATATTATCTCAGCCCGCGGCTCACGCTCTACTCCATATTCATTGTCCCCGTGGTTGGAATCCTGATAGGTGTGTTCGGGAGAAAAATCAGGAAGATATCCAAGAAGGCGCAGGAGACCATTGAGGATGTCATGGACGTCATGCAGGAGACCTATGACGGCATTCGTGTGGTAAAGGCGTTTGGCATGGAGGAATTTGAATCCCTGCGTTTTCTGAAAGCCAATATCAGGGCTTATAAAACCTATCTCCACCGTCAGGCAATTCGCAAGATTTTCTCGCCGCTGATGGAATTCCTGGGTATTCTTGCGGCGATATCGGCTTTATTTGCCGGCGCCCATCTCATTCTTACTGAAGTGACCCTCACTGGCGCCGATTTCTTTGTCTTTATCATCGCCCTTTCCCGCCTCTACCGTCCTATAAAGGACCTCAGCCATATCCACCTGGAGGTACAGACGGGACTTGCAGGCGCGGAGCGCGTCTTTGAAATCCTGGATACAAGCCGGGTCCTTGAGGAAAAACCCGATGCAACTCATCTCATCTCTATCAGGGAGGGAATCTCTTTTCACAACGTGAGCTTTCGTTATAATAACAACTCCCATTATGCCTTGAGAAACATCACGGTGGATATACCGCGAGGCAACGTTACCGCCATTGTGGGGCGAAGCGGCGCGGGAAAGACAACCTTCGTCAATATCCTCTGCCGGTTTTATGACCCGTCCGAGGGCGCAATCCTTGTTGACAATCGCGACCTGAGGGATTATTCTCTGAAATCTCTCAGGGAAAAGATAGCCATCGTCACACAGCAAGTCATTCTCTTCAATGAAACGGTGCGCAACAATATTGCATACGGACGGAAAGATATCCTCCTTGAGGCAGTGATTGAGGCGGCGAAAAAGGCATATGCCCATGAATTCATTGAGAAACTCCCCGATGGCTATGACACCCAGATAGGCCAGCACGGGGATAAGCTCTCCGGCGGGGAGCGCCAGCGCCTCGCCATCGCCCGTGCCATCTTGAAAAATCCGGAACTCCTTGTATTCGATGAGGCAACCAGCGCTCTGGACTCGGAAGCGGAAACAAAGATTCAACAGGCAATGAAGAATCTCATCCACGGGCGCACCACTATAATTATCGCCCACAGGCTCTCCACAGTGAAGATGGCGAGTGAAATTATTGTGCTTGACGGGGGACAGGTGGTGGAAAGGGGCTCACATGATGACCTTCTGCGACTGGACGGACATTATGCGCGGCTCAGCCGATTGCAGGGTATATTTGTTGACTCGCAACCCTCCCCCTGAGAAATTACATTAATGATTGGCATATATTTCGCCGAATTTAATTTCAAAATTGTCAATTGCCAATTATCAATTATCAATTATTTAACGTGATATGGATATCAAATCATTTGCCGGAAAATTTCTCTCCCGCCTCGATAAAATTGACCGACAGCAGATCGAGGCATATTTTTCAAAGCTGATTCAGGAAAAGAATTTCCTGGAGGTTATCTTCAATCGGCTCCGGGAGGGGATTATTGTCACAGATACCGCCTTCCAGATACTCTTCATGAACAGGGCATCCTGCAGGGCGCTTGGACTGAAGGGCGGTCCGGAACTGTATCAGGGGAATAATCTCCCGGATATCACCGACCATCCTGACTTAAAAGCGCGTCTCCTCCACTACGACCCTTTCTCCGGAGAGGTTGCCACAGAGGAGCTGAGGCTCAAGAAAACGGGGCATCAGGTTCTCCTTGCCCGTTTTCTCCCAGTTCCAAATGACGAGGGCGGCGTGGAAAGTGTTGTCATTCTCCTGAGCGACATAACGGAGCAAAAAAAGTCGGATGAGGTCCGAATCAAGAGCCAGCGCATCAACGCCCTCGCCACGCTCACAGCGGGTGTTGCCCACGAAATCAAAAATCCACTGAACTCACTCCAGATTCACGCCCAGCTCCTGAGGAAATACCTGACCATGCCGCCTGAGGAGATGACGCCGGAATATCGTCAGAGGAGCCTTCGTTCCAACGACATAATTCTTGAAGAGATTTCCCGACTCTCCCGCATCGTGAACCAATTCCTGATGGCAGTCACCCCGAGGCGCTTTGAACTGCAGCCGGGCAATCCCAATGAGGTCATCAAGCATGCCCTTGAGGTGATGGCGCCCACCCTTGCGGAAAATGGTATCAAGGTCACCCTGAACCTTGACCCCACTGATGTGGAGGTGCGCCTGAATGCCCCCCGCCTTGCCCAGGCATTTTTGAACATCATCAAAAATGCCGAGGAGGCGATGGAGGGGACGAGCGAGCCCCTCCTTGTCATCACCAGCCGGATTGAGGGAAAATCTCTCGCAATCTACTTTATTGACAATGGCTGTGGAATCGCCGAAAAAAATCTTGAAAAAATCTTTGAACCCTATTTCACCACAAAGTTTCACGGCTCAGGGCTGGGACTGATGGTGGTGTATCAGATTGTGAGTGAACATGAAGGCGCCATAAGCATTAAAAGCGCAGAAGGAAAGGGAACAACGGTCACCATACTGCTCCCCATCTCACGCCAGCCAATCCGCCTTTTGGCGGACAAATAAAGGAACGGGATTAAATATGGGAAGGCGAATACTTATTGTTGATGATGAAAAGAACACACGGGATGGACTCAGGTGGGCTCTCGACGGGAAGAATTATGACATCAGCCTTGCTACGGACGGTCAGGAGGCAGCCGACCTTCTCTCCATCCAGCCATTTGACCTCATCATCACCGACCTCAAGATGCCTGCGATGGATGGCATGGAGCTCCTGAACCTCATCTTGAAAAGATATCCAAAAACGATTGTCATCATCCTGACAGGACATGCCACGGTGGAAAATGCGGTGGAGGCGATGAAAAAAGGCGCCTATGATTATATTGAAAAACCGATTAATATTGATGACCTCAACCTCCTTGTCGAACACACCCTCCTGGAAAAAAACCTCCCTGAAGAGGATGAAAATCTCCGCCAGTCCTTACAAAGGCAATACAGCATGGAAAGCATCATCGGTGATTCCCCCGCCATGAAAAAGGTGTTTGAAAAGATTATCCATGTGGCGCCGACCAGGGCAACCGTCCTCATCCAGGGAGAAAGCGGCACGGGCAAGGAACTTATCGCCTCCGCCATCCATTACAATTCTCCCCGCTGGAATAAACCCTTAATCAAGCTCAATTGCGGGGCGCTTACCCCCACCCTCCTCGAGAGTGAACTCTTCGGTCATGAAAAGGGCGCCTTCACGGACGCACACCGTCAGAAGATAGGGCGTTTCGAACTCGCCGATGGTGGCACCATCTTCCTTGATGAGATAAGCGAAACCTCCCTTGATTTCCAGATAAAACTCCTGCGGGTCCTTCAGGAGCAGGAATTTGAGCGGGTCGGCGGGGTAAAGACTGTCCATGTGGATGTGCGCGTCATTGCGGCAACAAATAAAAACCTGAAGGAGTGTGTGGAAAAGGGGACGTTTCGCGAAGACCTGTTTTACCGTCTGAATGTTATCCAGATAAATGTCCCGCCGCTGAGGGAGCGCAGGGAGGACATCCCGCTTCTTGTTGAGCATTTTCTGAAGGAATCCTGCGCCGAAAATAATAAACCCAACGTTAAAATCTCACCGCAGGCGATGGCGCTCCTTCAGGGATTCTCCTGGCGCGGAAATGTCCGCCAGTTGCGCAATGTGATTGAAGGGATGGTGGTCATGGCAACAGGCGATGAAATCACACCCGCCAATCTTCCTGAGGAAATCAGGCAAAAATCGGAAAAAGAACAGACCATCACCATCAAGCCCGGCGCATCGCTCGCCGAGATGGAGAAAAAGCTCATCGAAACCACGTTAATCCGCGAGGGCGGAAACAAGGCAAAGGCCGCACGCATTTTGGGCATGGGACGCAAAACCCTTTACCGCAAGATGAAGGAGCATGGACTTAATTGACAATTGAGAATTGACAATTTGAACGGGGAATTAAGATGTATTTTATCGGGATTGATAGTGGAACGCAATCCACGAAGGCGCTGATTGCGACTGGCGAGACGGGCGAAATTCTGTCGACGGCGTCACATGCGACACCGCTCATTGAAAATCTGCCACCGGGGCATAAGGAGCAACATCCGGAAGACTGGTGGGAAGCGCTGAGGATTGCGCTCAAGGCGGCGCTGCAAAAGTCCGGGATTAATCCAGAGGATGTGCGTGGCATCGGTGTCTCTGGTCAGCAGCATGGCTTTGTCCCGCTTGATAAAGAGGGACGCGTTATCCGACCGGCGAAAATCTGGTGTGACACGAGCACAAGCCGCCAGTGCGAGGAAATCCTTGAGCGCGTGGGCGGTTTGGCGCGCTGCATTGAACTCATTGGCAACGGCGTTCCCGCCGGTTTTACGGCATCCAAAATCCTCTGGCTGAAGGAAAATGAGCCGGAAAATTATGCCCGCCTGCACACCGTGCTTCTGCCGCACGACTTCCTGAACTTCCGGCTCACAGGCGAGCGCAAGATGGAATGGGGCGACGCCTCGGGAACATCCCTCATGGATGTCCGCACACGCACATGGCGAGGCGAACTTATTGATGCCGTTGACCCTGCCCTTATTGAAAAACTTCCCCCGCTGATTCCCTCACACGAACCGGTGGGGCATATTCTTCCTGAGATTGCAGAGGAGTTTGGATTTTCAAAAGATGTCATTGTGAGCGCCGGCGGAGGGGACAACATGATGGGCGCCATCGGAACGGGCAATGTCCGCTCCGGAATTGTAACCGCCAGCCTGGGAACTTCCGGAACAATTTACGCATGCAGCGACACGCCGGTCATTGACCCCCATGGCGAAATCGCCGCCTTCTGCGACAGCACAGGCAAATGGCTCCCTCTTTTATGCGTCATGAACGTCACGGTTTCCACGGAAATGGTGCGAACGCTATTCAACATGGACTTCGCCGCCCTGGATGCCGCCGTTGAAAAAACGCCGCCCGGCGCGGACGGACTTTTGCTCATCCCATATTTCGAGGGCGAACGCACGCCAAATGTGCCGGATGGAACGGGTGTCTGGTTCGGGGTCAACTCTCGCACGCACGACTCAGCCCATTATGCCCGCGCCGCCATGGAAGGCGCAAGCATGACCATGAACTACGGATTGAATCGTTTGCGGGAACTGGGTATCAACCCGCAGGAAATCCGCCTGACCGGTGGCGGTTCAAAGAGCGCCGTCTGGAGGCAGATTCTCGCGGATATTTTCAACACCGAGGTTGTGGCAATGGCTCATGCGGAAGGTGCGGCTTATGGCGGCGCCCTGCAGGCGCGCTGGGCATTCGCCCGCTCAACCGGTGAACATATCACCCTTGAGGAGATTGCGGAGGCATGGGTGAAGGCGGATGAAAAGACGCGCACCGCACCGCATCGAAAAAATGTGAGTATCTACCGGAAGCTCCAGAAACTTCACGACCGCCTCTCAAAAGCCCTCCGCCCGGTCTTCAAATCCCACCGGCGATTGATTGATAAAATCTAACCAAAAATATTTGAAATTTGCCACTAAGGCACGAAGTCACGAAGCAATACCTGATTTGAAATTCTTCGTGCCTTCATGTCTTTGTGGTGAATCTGAGAAATGTGGCTCCGCATCATTTCACAGAATCCAGATATAAGAGATACTTCTCACGAATTTTTTTAAACGCCTCAAGGTCGTCGGCGGATTCCTTTATGAGCGCATCCACGCTCTCTGTCTTGATGCGGTTCTCAAGGTTGGGAATGCCCATGAGTCTTGACGCCCATTTGGTGACGGTCGCCTTGTCAGGATACATGGCGCAGATGGTCTTGAGGACGGTTAAGCCGGTGCGGATGGGCTCAAAGGCGTTGCGGTCTATGACGTGAACCTGCACCCCCCCGCACGATTCATTTTTACACTTGCTGAAGGTAGGGGTAAAATAGGCGGGGCGGAATCTCACCCCGGCAAGACCCGCCTGATTCAACGCCTTCGCCAGAGCCACGCCGTCGATAAAGGGGGCGCCTATCATCTCAAACGGTTTGGTCGTTCCGCGCCCCTCACTCATGTTGCTCCCCTCAAAGACGCACATCCCCGGATAAACAACCGCTGTGTCAATTGTGGGCATATTTGGCGAGGGCAATACCCAGGGGCGGCGCGTCTCTTCAAATGTCGTCATGCGTGTGTATCCCTGAATCTTGATAACCTTCAGGTCAACTTTCGGGTTCATCCATTCACCATTAACGAGGCTGGCAAGTTCTCCCGCTGTCATGCCATAGCGGACAGCCACACCGAAGGGTTGTCCCTGCCAGCAGCGACCTATCATACCCTCATTCTGGCGATTTGGCGCGCCCTCAACCCGGTCGCAACCGATGGGATTGGGTCTGTCAAACACAATAAATTTCACATTGTTTTTTGCCGCCGCTTCCATGCAATGGGTCATAGTCCAGACGTAAGTATAAAACCGCACGCCCACATCCTGAATGTCAAAGACCATGATATCGAGCATTTTCATCTGTTCATCCGTCGGGGCGCGGCGCGAGCCGTAAAGGGAAAAGACAGGGATGCCTGTCACGGGGTCTGTATAATCCCCAACTTTGCCGCCCGCCTGATGGTCTCCGCGTAAGCCATGCTCAGGCGCAAAAAAGGCGACAATGGTGGTGGCGTGGTCGGCGCAGAGAAGGTCGGCAATCTGATTCAGATTGTCATCCACGCCGGTGGGATTTGTGAGAAGACCGACCCGTTTTCCACGCACAGCCTCTATAAGCGCCTGGACTTGCTCCTGCATGGGTGACAATCCTTTATGGGGCTCCTTCGGGTTGACATTCTCCCCGCCTGTGGTAATGGCGCAGCACACCCAGAAAAATGGCAGAATTATCGGCACAAGATTGCCGCACATGAGACGTTCAAAAATCATTTTACCCCTCCTATTTTTTAATAAAATTCATTCACTGCAGAGATTATGTTGTCAGGGTGCAGGATGTTCCGATTGTTTTTTGTCAGTCCCGACATCCAGACCCACATGCTCCCTTAAAAGCTGTATAATGTGTACAGGATGTGTGCCATCCCAGTAAAGCTTATTGCAGAGTGGACAGCGGAAAATCATAGTGGCACGCTCGCGCGCCTTAGGCGGTAGAAGCGCCCTTGCCTCCTCTATCTTCAAACGTTCCACAGGGACATTGCAATGGGAGCAGCGGGAGAAAAGCGTCTCCCCGAAGTTCATGGGAAATTCCCGCACCACACACCGGAGTTGCTCCCAGAAATCGACCGTGCGGATGAGAAATATATCCGCATGGGGATGTTCCTCCACAAGGTGCGTATCCCGCGTGATGATGATTCTTGCCTCCCTCTCCGCCGCCTCAAGCAGATGCCGGTCAGCCTCGCCGCGGAAATAGAGCACGTCATAGCCCAGATGGAGCATCCACCTCCCCAGTTTCCCCAGCATGGTATCCACAATAAACTTCTTCACCATGAGGCGAGTCCGTTTCGCAGAAAAAAGTTATCACATCTTCACCGGCTTTTCACCCGTGATGCCCATCAAGGTAAGGTCGAGGGGTTGCGGCGCTGTGGTCTCCTGCGGGGGTGTCTGGGCGCTGAAGAGTTCGAGGGGTGTCTTATCCCTGATGCGATAAATCAGGTCCCACTTTTCCAGTCCTGCCTTGTAAGCGGGCTTGCCCACCTCAACCTCCAGAACCATAAGCCCTTCCGAAAAAATCGCCCCGAGTTTCTCGGCGAATTTGGCATCTATCATGACCAGCCGCACACCATAAACCTTCTCAAACCATGTGAGCCACTGTTTTACCCTTTCCCGGTCAGGCTCCCGCAGTGACGGGGCTGGCGACGCGCCAACTTGCAATTCCTGTGGAGTTAAAGGGGCGATGTGGGATAGCGTCCGAAGGCTCTGATAATCACCCGATATCTTAAGGAGTTCATTCGGGGAGACACGTTTGACCGTCATGGGGGCAATCTCCTCCCCGCCCCGCTTGATGAGCACCTCCACGGCGGACTCCGGTTCCCCGTTGAAAAGACCCACCACCTCAGCAAGGCTTAAACCTGCCACATCGCGTCCGCCCACACGCAATATAACATCCCCATCCTTCAATCCAACCTGTTCTGCCGGGGAATTAACAAAGACGTGATAAATATAGAACTGTCCCTCCTTTTGCGCCAGCTGGATGCCCACCATCCCATTCCTCTGCTCGCCAGGGGGAGCCTGCTCGCCGGTAGCAATCCGGTTAATTATCAGAAAAAGACACACCACCCATATTAAATTTCGCCTCATATTTTTATAACACCCCGCACTTTTTGACTAGTATGATGACTCATTCTGTCCGATGATGTCAACTCCTTCCCTCCTCCTTCAATCCCCAAGAGCCATCCGCAGAAAAACACCATAGCATTCATAAATCATCTTGACAGCCTGTGGGATTACTGGCAAAAGACTTTAAAACTTTGATTTCTTAATCCGGCATCATTTCACGCCTCGTCATTGCGGGGCTCAGGGAATGTGCCGAATTCTGTGGAGGTTGTGTATGACAAAAAAACTGTATGTGGGAAATCTTCCCTACCACACATCGGAAGAAGAGATTCGGAACCTGTTTTCACAGTATGGGGATGTGAAATCGGTGGCGATCGTTGTTGACCGCGCCACAAACAGGTCAAGAGGTTTCGGTTTTGTCGAGATTGAACTCACAAATCCCGACACCCCGCTCTCTTCCTTAGAAGGCATTGCCCTGCAGGGTCGCACACTCAAAGTCAGCGAGGCGCGGGAACGCCAGTCCAAGGGTTAAGGGAAACAATATAGAATCCATCCTCTGGTTTTTCCCGGGTCGGGGTCTTCAGACTCTCCATGATATGTCAATCCCGATGTTGAGCAAGCTCCCGCATACAAGCCCGGATGGCTTCTACGAGATTCAACACCTCAGGTTTGACTCTGGATTTGTCCATCTCGCCAATTAGAGCAAGAGAGACATCATTTGCGCCATACCATGTGGTACAAAGATGCCCGAGCATTTTTTCGCTACTATGGGCGCGGGCGTATCGGAGAAAGGCAAGAGAGGCTTCCTGATTATTCCAGCCCGATGGCAATACGCAAAATCCTTTTTCCTGAAAATAGGGAATTGAGGGATATTCCTTGCGCTTGCCATAGTGCCAGTCGCACATAACAATGTCCTTTGGAATCATGTCAATGGCGGGGGCAGTGCCATTCCGGCTTGCATCCCACTCGCTGTATCCCATGCCCCTTGCGTCAAGGAGACGGTCTCCCCACATCAGCATGGTCAGCCCCTTTTGCTTCACAAGATGGGCATGGTAATCATTGACCGCCTGAGCGAAGAGCTCGGCGGTGTTCTTCCCCCTGCAACGCGGACACTGCTCATCTGCTATCAAAAAAACCTCATCCATCCCAACGTGAAATGCGTCCGCCTGAAAGGCATCGATAAGCTCATCCATAAGGGCGAAGACAACCTTGTTGACCTCCGGATGGAGCGGACACCAGCTTCTGCAGTAAATGCCGGGGTTGTCAAGGGGGATGCGTGGCGTCTCATCAAACTGCGGATATTTTTTCAGAAGTGGAAATGTGTCTTTCGCCCACGACTGGTGACCGAGGCAGTTAAACTGCGGGATGAGGCGGATGCCATGTTTGCGGCAGAGGGCGGCAAGTTCGCGAGCATCCGTCTTGCTCAGGGCGTTCTGTCCGCGCAACTCGGGATGAGACTTATATTCGTAACCGTAGTTCACCTCCAGAATAAGCACATTCACTCCCATGGGGGCGAGGGATTCCTCTATCGCACGTCTGAGCGGGGGCAGTCCGCTTTTCCCCGGCGAAAGGAAATGCACACCGCGCCAAGCGCCACCCTTGAGTTCCTTCGGGGGACTGACAGGCACACCAGGGCGTGGATTGCCCGCACAACCAACAAGGCAAATCATCAAAATCATCCCCCACATAAATCCCACATTCAGTCCCATAAGTGTGACACCGCCTTATTCAAAACTCTCGCATCCCTTGCTCAACCAACAGGTTGACCGCCGCCCGTTGTATCAGTTGCAGGGGTCTGCGCTTCAGTTGTGGGGGTCTGAGCCTCATCAATAAATCCCACCCATTCACGGTAAACAATGGTTCCTGCAAACATTAAAAACGGGACAACGACAATTACTCCAATCCCGCAGGTCACTACGATTCCAAGGAGAGCGATAAGAGAAACCACAATGCCATACAGGGTTATCATCCAGAAATTCTTGAATGCAAAGGCTATATTGAGCTGGATTGCATCCCATGCCTTCATGCGCCGCTCATATAATAATCCGGGTATCAAAACAACAAACCCGTAAATAGCCGCCCCCATGATAAGGGAGGCAAGAATGAGGGGCAGATAGATAAGAATAGCCAGCGGACAACAGGCGCCGATTAACCCGACCACAAGGTTAATAATCAAATCCACAAAAAACAAAATGGCGACAAATACAAGGATTATCAGACTGGCAATAAGGCACTCAACGAAGATATCAAACCCGCGGAAGATGTCACTCAAATCGACAGGCATTTTCAACATGCGCTTCTTCGCATAAAGAAACATCCCGCACGCAAGCGGCATCATCGCAATAAGACAAAACACGAAAGTTAGCATGCTACTAATGCCGATGCCGGCGATAATGCCAGCGACAAAGTGTCTCAAAAAAAGTGAGAAGAACATCCCCAATGCATACGGGATAATGAAGATGGCGGCGACAATGAGTCCCAATAAAAGATGAGGACCTATGTTTTCCTTTTCCGTGGTCAGCCTTATCGCCTCGCTGAGCCAGTCGCCAATCTTCACCTCTTTTTTCTCCGCAACAGGTATTGCTGGCATGTTTTTTCCCCTCCTTAATATTTATTTGATGCGGTTATCTTTTTACTTGCATGGTTCACACTATACCAGTCTGCGATGGGCTTGCGCGCCTTGAATGCCCAGGAGGCAACGAGGAGTAAAAAAATGATGCCACCCGCGGCAAAATATTTTAACGGATGAACACTCCCCAGCCACGGCAAAATTGAACGCCGCCGAATCAGGCAATATAATGCGCCAACCCCGCCACCAAAAACACTGATGAATAAGAGCGTCCCGAAAGGCTGACAGGGAAATGCCCTGTCAAACCTCAGTCGCGCCGCATGGGCAAATGCGGTTGTTATTCCGCATGTCAAACATGGCCAACCCGTCTTTGCGTAACGCGGGCATGGCGGCAGACCCAGCTGGGTGTGGGTGTTATAACCGCTCGGGTCGGGGGTGAGATAGAGCGAGCCCCCCACGCACATGAGAGCCACCAGCACCATCAGACAAAAAAGCACCCGCTCCACGCACCATAAGAACCGTGTCTGTCCTGACGGTTTGACTTTTGAATACCCCCATACTCAGGATGCAAGATGCGCTTTCACCGAATTTGTTACTTGAGTCCGGTTAAAAAAATCATCCCATCCCCGCCATCCTGTCAAGACATTTAAAAGGAAGTCTCAAAGCCAAAATCATTGGATAGTTTCACGCAGAGAACGCAGAAATTAATATGGAAAAAGGGAATTTGGTTCATTCAACTTTATTAACAAAAGTTATTCAATCTCAAATATGGATTTGCCGGTGAAGGTGCGCCCGAACTGGTCCTTTGCCCGGATAACAAGGGTGTGAAGACCGGGCTTTAAATCAACAGGCATGGGCGCCGTCCAGATATGATTGGAGACAAGGGCGTTGACCCATGAACGGAAAGTTTCCTTGTGGTTTTTGAGCAGTTCATCAAAATAGGGCGACTTCATCACCTTGCGCTCCATATATAAGGTTCGGCTGCCATCCAGTTCACAAACAACAACGGAGCGCACACTCCCATCAAAGACATTGGCAACAATCTGCGCCTCCTTCAACTGAGACACCTTGAGGGTGTCGCCGGGTGATTCAACCCGCACCTGGAAATCGGGCGACGAACTCGCCGGTATGAATCGCTCCGTAAATTCATTCCCATCAAAGTGGAAAACATAATGCCCATTGGGGGAGCCGTCCTGCTGGGTGGCGCCTGGGATGCCGCGTTCATCTTTAGGTCCGCTCCACCATGAACCGCACACTGTGATGCAGATGATTTCATGAAGCGGCTTCTTTCCCTTCCACCCCTGCTCTGTGCCGAGGAAATGGTGTTCACCGGTGTGATTGTGACCTGTTAGGATAAGGAGATGCTCCCTGTCTTGCAGAATCTCAAGGAGTTTCTCACTGTCCACGACGTTATCGGCGGGGTCACCGGAAAGAATCGTATAGGGCGCAATGTGCATACACAGGACAATGATTTTGTCCTTCGGCACAAACTGGAGGTCATTCTTGAGCCAGGCAAGTTGTCGCTCCCCGAAAAAGCCGCGATACCATGCCTTCTTCTCCTTGTTCCCGCCGGAGCCATGAAATTCTACGCTGTCCATCATCACAAAATGCGCCTTTCCGTAATCCATGGAGTAATAAGTGGGTCCAAACTTGCTTTTATAAGTCTCAAGGGAGTGAAGGTCATCTGCGGAATCAATATTGGTGTCATGATTGCCGGGCACGGTATATTGTGGACGACCGACGGTCGCCATGTGTTTGGTGTAAGCGCCATAAAGGTCAAGTTTTTCAGAGACAATATCTCCAAGGGCGATGCTGAAGGCGGCATCCGTGCCGACCAGTCCGGCGAGGACGTCATCTCGCATATAGTGAATCGACCGCAGGTTGAAAGGCTGAGGGTCGCCGAAGACAATTGCATCAAAGGACTTTTTATCCTCCGTCTTGAAGAGTGGGAAGTCCACAGATTCCGGCAGGACGCCTGTTGGTTTGACCCCTTCATAATTATACGCCGGCGAACCCTTGGGCTGGTGGATATAATAATACAGGGGGAGATTATCCTCACTGAGCGGGACGGAGTATCCGGCAGGCTGGGTGACGAAGATGACCGTCTCATCATCCACAGGTATCTGATACTTTCCATCCTTGTCAGTAAGGACGACATCTCTCTGGTTGGATACCATAACCTGTGGCACGCCCCTTTCTCCGGCATCGCATTTCAGGTTGTGGTTTTTATCCTCGAAGACCACACCCCTTGCCATTTCTTCTGCGGGACATATGGCGCTCAGCACAACGCAAAAAAACAACACATACCAGAAGAAACCTATCCTCCGTTTCACGTCACACCTCCAGGAATATAATCTTTAAAAATTCCCTCTTTATAAAATGACTCACCTTTTTGACATATCCTTGTTTCAGGCACAACATTTTTTTGCAAAACATCAGAATAATAGTGGTTGACTTTTCGTGCATAGTATCAATTATAAATCATATTAAAAAAATGTAATTTAATAATTTTCCCAAGGAGTGAAAATCATGAGAGTGAAACATCTTAATCCGGCGAAACGAACAATCAAAATGGTCTTCTTCCTTTCAGCCTGTCTGCTATTTATTGCCCCATTTACAATGGCGCAGACCGGGGGTAACTATGACCTGGGATGGAACACGTGGGATGGCGGCGGAGGCACAAGCGGCGGCGGTTCGTATGAACTCGGCGGAACCATCGGCCAGCCAGACACAGGAGTCATGAACGGCGGAACTTATATCCTTGCGGGCGGCTTCTGGTCTGGCGTTGCCATCTCTACAACCCCCGTCGTTAAAGAGAATGCCTGGTATTTATATTAATTACAACAAATCATAAGGAGAATTGACTATGAAAAGAAACTATTCCCTGGTGGTAATTTTACTTTGTATTGGATTTGCATACATTCATCACCCGCTTTCCATTGCCCAAACAACTGCCTTCACATATCAGGGACAGTTGAAGGATGGCGGGAATCCCGCTAACGGATTGTATGACCTGCGGTTTACCCTGTATGACGCCGCAACAGTAGGAATCGCCGTTGCGGGACCCGTTTATGTGGATGACAAGACAGTGGCGAATGGTTTGTTCAGCGCTGAGGCGGATTTTGGCGCGCCACCGTTCGATGGCTCGGACCGCTGGCTAGAGATTGGCGCGCGCCCAGGTAGTGTCGACAACGGCGACCGGACGGGCTATACGACTCTCGCGCCGCGACAGAAGATTGCAAACAACCCATACTCCCTCTTCAGCCGCAACACTGAAAAACTGGCAGGGCAGACCGCCGATTATTATTTAGACGCCTCCAACATCATATCAGGAACTCTTTCGGCGGACAGGTTCTCCGCTTATGAAGACCTCTCTGCCGAAGCCAGAATTGGCACGGCGGCGGGTCAGGTTGCACAGGGAAACCACACGCATGATTTGCAAAGTCTTTCAGGTTCTGTCGGCGACGGGCAGATTCCGGACGGCATCACCCGCGACAATGAATTCACAGATGCAATAACAACTCACACTGCGATCGCCGCGGCGCATCATGCGTGGCCCCTGACTGACGCCGAAGTTCCGGACAACATCACAATCAGTTCGGCAGGCGCGGTGGACGGCGCGGCAATCAAGAGCGGTGTGATTAACATGAATTTCATCGACCCGGAGATTGCGCGGGATTCTGAGTTGCGCAAAACATACGACGCCATTGTGGCGACCTCCGGCGGAGATTATACATCTCTCTATGAGGCGCTCCAGGCGGGCAAAACAAGCATCTTTGTCCGCAACGGGACTTACACCGTCTATTCAAACCTCATGCTTGACTCGGATAATATCACAATTGTTGGCGAGAGCCGCGACGGGGTCATATTAAATTGCGGCGGGGCTGTCAGCACCTGTTTCAAGGCAGAGGGCGATACTGCCAACTACACGGTTGGAACGGTCACCATTGGCAATGGCACTACCACCGTAACAGGGGCGGGAACGGCATGGCTTGCCAATGCCGCCACAGGCGAATATATCTTGCTGGGTTCCGACTGGTATCAGATTAAAGGGGTCACCTCGGATACCGTATTGGATGTTGTGCGGTATTATCGGGGGCAGGGCATTACAAATGCCGCTTATAAAATCGCCGCAATGCTCTCTAACATCAACATCGAGAATATGACGATAAAGACCAAAACAGCCGTTTATTTCCGATGGGTTCTTAATGCCACGGTCCGCAACTGCCACCTGACCAATAATTCGACCTATGCGATGTATTTTCAGGAGTGCTACAACAATCGGATTTTGAACAATATCATTCAAAACTCAAACAATCAAGCCATCTACCTATATTATTGCAATCATTTCCAGATAGCTGGAAACATCGCGGAAGATGAACGCTATAATGACACCATTTATCTCAGTCATTCCAACTATAACACATTGCTTGACAACAGATGCTGCAATAACGCTAACATTGGCATATCTCTGTCGTCAAGCTCCTGGAATGTGATAAAGGCAAATGTTTGCAACAACAATTACGGCTCGGGCATTTATCTTTCAGCATCAACACAAAACACAATCAGCGAGAATATATGCATCGCCAATAACAACTATGGAATAGCCCTTTTTAGCAACTCCAGTGACAATACCCTCAGCGGAAATGTCTGCAATTCGTCCGCCAACATGTCTGGAATAGTAATTGGCACAACAAGTAATTACAACACACTCCAGGGGAATATCTGCGATGATAATCACCTGGAGGGAATCTTCCTGAGCGTGGGCAGCGAGTGCATTGTTCTGGGCAATGTCTGCCGGGGAAATACGGATTATGGAATCAAAATCAACGCGAACAGCAACTACAACATCGTGGGGATGAATCAGCTTTCGGGCAACGCATTTGGCGCTGGAATTGACAGTGGCACGGGAAATATGCAAATACCCACGAATTATCCTTTGTTCCCATAATGAATCAAACAAGAACAGAGAGTTTTAAGAATCTCCGTGTTCTCTGTGTCCACCTGTCGCCGACGCTCCATAGCTATGGCGACGGAGCGAGGCGGATGGTGCAAATCAAATAACAAGAGAGCCCAATTTGCCAAAGTATAAACATCAATTTAATTTCTTTTTCTTCAAGTTTGCTATTTTGTTGCTCATACTGCCTCTTGTAAACGCCTTCGGGCAAGACCCTCAATCGAACAAAACACTCAGCCCTTCGCCAAACGCAAAATCTCCAATCCCCACCCCCACGCCAAAACCTAAAATTTCCGAGCGACCCGTCTCTTCATCCGGCGAGATTATCTCAGGATATGATGGCGTGCTGTTCGGCATGGTTAAGGGTGTGTTCATCAGGACAGAGGGTGCGGACTGGGCTACGGCAACAGAGAACGTCCAACTCAAGGTCAAGGATGCGGTGCGGACGGCGATGGGCAAGACGAAGATGAAATTGCGCGGTCGCGGAGAACTCCGCCTCCCTCCCAATTCGGAGGTGATTCTTGTCGCCATGGATGAGAGGGGCGAAAAGGTGACAATTGAACTGAAGGGGGGGCGCATCTGGAATAATATCACGCCTGGAGGCGGGGTGATCAATTACACGGTCAAGACGCCCGACCTCGTTGCGGGTGTGCGCGGGACGCTCTTCAAGGTGAGCCTTGATGAGGGACCGCATTCACGCCTTGCGGTCTTTGATGGGAGTGTTTATGTCACGAGCGCCGCGGGGGGAGCGGAAACCATCATTCCCGCAAACCAGTCCGTCACAACCGACCCCTCCGGTCGTCTCACCGCCCCCAAGCCTGTCCTTCCCAATGAGATAAATGAATGGACGGAGTGGGATGAATGGGCGCTGGACATCCACCAGAATATCTCTTCGCAGTTTTCAGTCGGCGGCGAGCAGATTGACGCAATGGCACAGAGCATCGCCGACGACCAGAAAAGATATGAGAAAATTATGAATGAAGCCAACCGCACCATCATTGTCAATAAAGAGGCGGAAAGGCTTGATAGACATAAAGAGGCATTTCTGAAATTCGCCCGCGACACCGGCGTTTTCCCCTCAACCGAGATGAATTTCACCGCCCTGATGGAAAACCCCGGTCTGCCGGGATGGAAAGGTTCCTATATAGAGGAAAAAACCCTGCCCCTTCTTGACCGCTGGGGTCAGTCCCTGCGCTACACACTGAAAAAGAGCGCCCAGTCGGGCAACACCTTCGGCGAGATTCACAGCAATGGACCGGATAAGACCGACCAAAATGACCAAGTCGGCTCCGATGATATCCGCACCCTCATTCCTTATTATCAGCTCGGCTTGCCGGAATAGATGTGTCAGGGAATCAGAATTTGACAATGGTTACTCCCCCACCGCCCTCCTCAGGTAAGCCAAGGTGGTATTCCTTCACAGCGGGGTGATTGCGCAGATATTCATGCAGGGCGCGGCGGAGGGCGCCCGTCCCCACACCGTGGACGAGTTTCACATAAGGTGCGTCTGCGAGCAAGGCGTCATTAAGATGTTTTTCAACCGCGGCAAGCATCTCATCCACCCTCATGCCGTGCAGGTTAAGTTCCAGATGGACATCTTTCTTTCTTGTATAGGAAATCCGGGGCGTCTTCTGGCGTGGAGGTGCCTCCTCTTCAGGGATTCTCAGATGATACAAAGGGGTAGTGACCTCCATCTCCCTGACAGTGATGAGTGCGGTGCCTTTTCCCCTGTCAATCTTTTTTATCTCCCCACACTCGCCTAACTGTGGGAGATAAACCGTCTGACCGCTCTTAAATTCCGATGGGTCGATGGCGCGGAATTTTGCCTCCTGGATTTTCCGCTGTTCCTTGTAAACTGTCTGGAGTTCCTTTGTAATTGCCTGCCGCGCGGTGGTTGCCTCTTTGCGTGTGGGCAGATTGGCGATTTGTTTTTCAATGAACTCGCGCGCCTCGCTGAGGATTTTTTCCTTCGCCTCAAGCATCTCCTCCGTGAGACGTTTTTCTTTCTCCTTCAGAAACTCCTGGAGCTCGTTGATGCGGTTACGCAGGACTTTTTGTTCCTCGACAAGCGTGGCAATCTCCCTTTTCTTCTCCCCGATTTCTTTTTCCTTTCTCTGGAGAGACTCCACAATGTGGGAAAGGTCTGCCTCTCCTTTTGGCAGGAGTTCCGAGGCGCGCTTCAGAATATCGCGGGGAAGTCCCTCCCGATGGGCGATGTGGAACGCCTCGCTCGCCCCGGGGATATCCATCATTAACTGAAAAGTTGGTTGGTGGGTTTTTTCATCAAGGCGAAATGACGCATTGCGCGCACCGGCGAATTCATGCGCCCATGCCTTGAGCGGCGAGAGGTGGGATGTGGCGATTATGAGCGCGGCGCAACGGGATAATTTTTCAAGGATTCCCACCGCCAGCGCCCCGCCCTCGATAGGGTCGGTGGCAGTCCCGAGTTCATCAAGCAGGATAAGACTTTTCTCATTCGCCTCGCGCAGGATGCGGGATATGTTACGCACATGGGCGGAGAACGTGCTGACGCCTTCGGTGACATCCTGTGCATCGCCGATATCTGCAAACCATCTGCAAAAAAGCGGCAGGGAGCTGTCCGGGTAAGCCGGTATTGCCAGTCCCGCCTGCGCCATCATTGAAAGGAGTCCGATGGTCTTCAGGGCAGTGGTCTTTCCTCCAGCGTTGGGACCGCTGACCACAAGGACATTATCCTTTTTCCCCAGACGTAGTGTAAGAGGGACGGATGAATTCTTATCCTTCATATAAAGGAGGGGATGGTGGGCGCGCAGAAGATTCAGGGAACCCCCTTCTGTCATCTCAGGTATGGAGAACTGATACACATCGGCAAAATGCGCCCTGGCATGAAGGAAATCAAAATCACAGGCGAGGCGGGCATTCAGGCGCAAGGTCTCTATATGGGAGCGGGCAGACTCGGTCAGCTCTGCAAGGATGCGGTGAATCTCCACCTGAATTTTCAAGCGGATGGTGGCAAGGTCATTGGTGAGCTCCACGATTTCAAGCGGCTCTATAAAAAAGGTCTCGCCGCTGCCGGATATGTCATGGACAATGCCCCGCATCCGGCTCTTGGCGCCGGCGCGCACAGGCAACACATAGCGCCCCCCCCGCAGGGTGTAATAATTATCCTGGAGGACATCCTGCGCTCCCCAGAAACGCATCTGGCGGTTAATCTCCTTCAGTATCCGCTCCTCGGCGGCGCGCTCCTGTTGATAAAGTTTCTTGAGTTCCGACGAGGCATCGGGTCGGATATTGCCCTCATCATCAATCGCCGCTCGGATTGACTTTGCAAGTTCAGGAATGGGCGTGAACCCATTAAAGACATCGTGGATGGCGGGGGCGCTTTCACGATGGCGTGAGACAAATTTCTTCAGTTCCCCGACGCTATCAAGGAATATGGCAAGGTCAAGTAGCTCCTGCCCTGAAAGAGAGACGCCGATGGTACCGAGCTTTTCCAGATGGTTGCGGAGGTCGCGAAGCCCTTCCACCGGTGCGCCATCCCCTTTTCCCATGATAAAAAGCATCTGGCGGAGGAGTTCCTGTTCCGCATGAATGGCGGCAAGGGATGTCAAAGGCAGTAAGGTGCGGAAGCGCTCCTTAGCGGACTCTGTAAAGGCGTATTGCGCCCCTGCGATGAGAACCCTGTCAAATTCCAGAAGTGTCTCTGCGTTGCGTTCGATTGCAATATCCCTCCATTGGCAAAACTCATCACGCATGACAGATATAATGACTATGACTCCTCACACATCAAGGCAATAAAATAGTGTCTATGACCCCTGCTCATTAGAAAAGAATGTTTCACGCAGAGTTCGCAGAGGTCGCAAAGAAGAAAATCAGCGTTCTCTGTGCGCTCGCTCCGTCGCCAGAGCTATGGAGCGTCGGCGACTGCGAGAATCTGTCTTATGATTTTGGTCTTGGAATAAAGTAAAAATGACTGTTGACAAGGGGCGGGGACAATTACTATTTTTTTAATTGTTATTATACGAGTTGATGTTGTAATTTATCAGTCCGCTACCGTTCCCGCTGGAGGCGATGGCCATGAGAATTTTTAAGGTTCTTTTTCAGGGAAATCGTCTGCTCTGTTACCTGAGTCTTCTTCTCCTCGGAATCATCCTGATAATCTGGCTGAGCATCAACAGGCGAAATCTGAAGGAATGCATTGAGAGTTACAAAGTTCGGAACCGCGAACTTTCAAAGGTGAAAGTGCTCCAGAAAAGGTTGAACGACCTTGAGGAGGAGAAGCGGTTTCTTGAAAGCGGCAAGGAGGAAAATGAGATTGCCGTTCGTAATCGTTTCAGGATGGCGCATCCCGGAGAACACATAGTCCTTGTAGAGCGCGAAGATTCCCCCCCTCCCCGGAAGTAAAGCCCAAGTCCGAGAGTGCATCTCAATCCGAAATCCTATGACTTAAGAAACTGACGCGTTCTCATCAAGTCTTTACAAAACCGATATAATCATAGTTAGGCTTGGAAAATAGGAGGCTCAAAAATACCGGTTAAACGTCGTTCCTTTAAATCATCGTATACATATTCCTGGTGAGCACGTGCTGCTTTTTCCGCCTTTGCATTGTCCTGGCGTCCTTTTCCATCGCGCCAGAAGGGCGGCGAGTTTCGGCAGGAAGGATTTAGTCCCCTTTAGAAAGTTCGACCGGCGCGGCGTTCGGCATGGCTTGATAAAGGACAAACACGCCCTCTTGCTCGCCACTCGCCGGGACACGCTGAAGTGTGTCTGCCTGCTTCACGCTCACCGATTTCCAGCCGGATGGAACATACGTCTTCAAAGTCAGCGGCAGAGCATAGAGGTTCGCGTCGAGGCTGTGGGTCAAAACCACTTTGATGCGCTCTCCCTCCATCGCCGAGCAGGCGCTCCCGTTCATTCGTTCGCGCATATACTTCGTCACATCCTGAAAAGTGGCGACCCATGTCCTGTCCTCATGTGCCTTGATATAAGAAAAAAAGGCTTTTATTTCCTCCCCTGTTTTCGGCTGATAACCAATGCCGTCGATGCCGTGAAAGGTCAACACAAGCCAGATGTTGTCATGCGCCAAGCATACATCCACCCATGCCTTCATCTGGTCGAGCGTCGTGGAGGTTGTCGGTCCCCGCTGCCATTGCACATATTCCTTTTTCGCCAGGGTCGGGTCTTTCTTATTCCAGCGATTAATCTCTTCGAGGAAAGGTTCCGGCATGCGGTTGCGGGTTGCGCAATGGAGGGACAGAGCGCAGTCCATCACTCGCTTGTTCTCTGACCCATGGGGACACTCGGCTGAAAAGGCATGTTTTGTGCCAAGCTGATTCAGCAGTTCCTCCCGGCTCTTTTCCAGCTCATATCGCAGGTTGAGGTCATCGCAAATGGCGGGCTGAGGATGGGTGATTGAATGGCTTCCGAACTCATGTCCCTGCGTCGCAATCCTGCGCAACTCGTCCCATGAAATGTCCACCGTGGGATTGTCATAAGCGACCTTCTGGTCGAGGGGTTTCATTTCGCCCTGATGTATCTTAGCGTAGGCATCGTCGATTTCGCGATATGCTTCATCGAATTTGCCCAGTTCAAAGAGGTCGCCTGCCCGGGTGTGACATTCACGGGCGCCTTCATAATCCAGATAGCGAAGCGCGGTCGCCCGTTCGAAAAAGTTTCCTTTGTTGATAGGCATCTTTGCAGATTCCTTCAGGATATCCTCAACCGGGCGTCCCAGAAATTTGCCCTGGAATTTCGAACCGGTAATGTCGCCTGTCACGATGAAAAACGTCGCCTTGAATCCCATCTCATTCATGATAGGCAGAGCGACCCGAAACTGATTGATGGTTCCACCGTCGTAGGTGTTAGAAACTGCCGTGGTTTTTCCGTTCTGCCACTTCATGATTTCAGTGTGCCCGACTCGCGGTTTCTGCGCCATGGCGGGGAGATGGGATTGTGTTTGAGCCGAGGAGCAGCCGACCAGGAAGAGCGATAGAAACAAGAATGACTTTTGAATAAACATTAAATATCTCCTGAAAATAGAAAATCCTTCCAGACCAGTAACAGTTACATCTACGGCGCACCATCACATCTGGCAAGCGGAAAAGGTCTCGTTCGCAAGGCGAAGCTCACACACCGGTGATTCTGGGTGAAGAAGGCGATGAAGCATTATTGGGCGTGGTGACGCTGGAGATTCTTGGACTTGTGTTTAACCCTTTTGACCTTACTCTACATACTATGCCCATGTTTTTGCGTTGAACATATTCAGAATAACCATTTAACAACTCACTACAGCCGACCGTGCATTAACGTGCCGGCGAACGCCGACATTGTGCTGAAATAGGATTTTGCAGGACAGGAAGATAATCCATAACAATTCGTTTTTATCCTCACGCTAAGGAGTAGATACCATCCACAGATCGAAGATGCACCGTGGCGGATTACGCAGAGTGACGCACCCGCGGATAAAAAAATATTAGCATCTCGCCAATTCATTATATGCATTCAATGATTTCCTTGACGTCAGCGCCATCATGATTTAAACACATGTCCTTAATAAAAGAGGAAGACCTGATTGCGGTTCTCAAAATAGGTTAGGAATCGTCCAACAACCAGATTGAATGTGATTCAGACAAGTACGCCCGGCGATTTCACAGGAGCGTCTCATTCTAAGCAGTAGCATGAAAATACTTTTATCTTTATGTAAGTTGTGGAAAGAATGAAAGAGTATAGATTTACAGATTACTTTGAGAACGAAGTTCTTGGAAAGCGCCCGTATATCAAGAAGGAGTGGTGTATCCGTGTTGTGGAGTCACCTCTGCGAAGCGAGCCGCAAGAAAATAATCGTTATCGTTTCTGGGGTAAAATAGAAGAACTGGGCGGAAGGGTATTGAGAGTTGTAACGCTTAACGATAGGACTACAATTCACAACGCTTTTCCTGATAGGAGGTTCAAACTATGAAGCTAAAATATTACCCTGATACGGATTCTCTCTACATTGACCTCTCTGGCAATACGAGTGTCGATAGTCGAGAGATATCTGAAGGTGTCGTTCTCGATTACGATGACTCGGGGAATCTCGTTGGCATAGATATTGATAATGCCAGCAAGAAGGTCGACCTTCGAGAACTTCAAGTCAACAGGGTGCCTTTTACAGTCCAAACTATTGCGAGCTAACCTGCATGGGTGAGTGGATTCATGGTCACCAGACAACAATCTGGTGGATAGCCAGCACGTCAATCATGACTTTCATTGCAACCCTGATAATTGTTCCTCTGTTGGTAGTTCGAATCCCCTCTGACTATTTCGCACATAGACGGCGTCTCAGGAAGCAGTGGGCTGGTCGGCATTCAGCGTTGCGATGGGTGTTGCTGATAGGAAAGAATCTGTTCGGGTATGTCCTTATTGTTGCCGGCATTATCATGCTGGTGCTGCCGGGTCAGGGAATGTTGACGATTCTAATCGGGATTATGCTTCTGAACTTCCCGGGCAAGTATCGGCTTGAGCGGTGGTTCGTCTCGCGTTGTCCGATACTTCGAACCATCAACTGGCTCCGGCGACGTGCGGGACAAACCCCGCTTTTTTTGAAGGGTAACTCAGAATCTCTATAAATATTGGATTCACCATCCGCCTCAGGCGGATATGAAATCTGCGGATAAAAAAATATTAGCATCTCCCGAAATCGTGAGATTCGCTTACAAGTCCAACACGATTCAAAATTACTGTTGACACATATGACTGAGCGGCAATATAAAGACTTTCGCTTTTTATGGCTGTGGGAAAAGGTCATTGAAAGTCGATTTTGACGCGGGGTGGAGCAGTTGGTAGCTCGTTGGGCTCATAACCCAAAGGTCGGCGGTTCGAATCCGTCCCCCGCTACCAAATCAAAAAACGCGAGGCGGTTGGACACTTAATGAGTCCAATCGCCTCCTTTTCTCATCTCACGTATGCCCGGTTCGTGGCGGTGTAGCTCAGCTGGTTAGAGCATGCGGCTCATATCCGCAGTGTCGAGGGTTCGAGTCCCCCCACCGCTACCAGTTTTTTTTACAATTCGCACAAAACGCAATCAACGCACTATCTGCATCTCGCACGGAAATCCTACCTCTTTTCCTCGATGACCTCCTCATCATTCTCCTCCACCTGTTTTGAGAAGGGGCTTGGTTTGAGCGAGGGTTTTTCCACAGGCTTGGCAGGTGCCAGCGTTTTTTGACCCTTGAACGGTACCTGTATTTTCAACTCCAATTGATTTTGAGGCGCGCCGGGCAAGGCTCTCTCACCCTCCCGCCCCCTCTCATTATACCGCCAGTCCCTGAACTCTAAGTCCCATTCCTTCCGATATTCCATCCACAAACTGGAACGGGAGGACTGAAGATAAGCGGTGACGGTATCCGGAGAATTTTCATCAACATAGACGGAGCGCACCCAATCATAGTATCCCTTTTTCCGCATCCTCACCTTATGCGGACCGTAGGAAAGCCTGACCTTCTTTGAGGACTTTCCGTAATACTGTCCATCGATGTAAAGGTCGGCGTTATCGGGCACGGAGCGGAACTTGATTTTCTGGGTGCGCGCGGGGTCAATATAATAATGTTCATCATCGCCCAGCCAGCGGGGACGGACATAAAAGGATGTATAGCTCTCAGCATATTCACGTATTTGGGGGCGCAGGATGACGGGACCGGGGACAATGCTGAGTTTGCCCGGTTTTGAAGGGGGGCGTCCTTCTCTTGGCTGAATGGGCTGGGGCTGTTTTTCCTGAGTTTCAATCCTCAGACGAAAGCCATCCACTCCGCCCGGAAGGAGCGGAAAGGGTTCATGGGGAGCAAATCTCTCAAATTCTCTCATAAAGCCATATCGCTCTCTCACAGCAATCGCCCGCAGATATTCGCGCCCCGCCGGACCGGTCACCTCAAAGTGGTAGTTTCCGCCAGGGATGGAATAGGAGCCGGTGCGAACAAAATTGTCATTATCGTAATAATTCGGGAATATCATGCGAGTGACGCCATCGGTGTCGATATTGAAGACATAAATAAAGCAATCCTTGTTGACGTTGAAAAATATGTTGATGTTATCACCGATGAAACAGGAGGGGCTTTCCGTCCAGATGCCGACCTGCAGGTCATAATTGGGCGTGACAATGATGGAGCGTCCGCGACCCTCCGTGACTTTGCGGGCTTCAAGGGACATCGGTTCCCTTGCAGACGCGGAGACACTCAGCAAACAAGCGACAGCGAGGAGCGAAAGGGTCACCCAATGGATTTTATTCAGCTTCCTCATGGCTCGTCTCCTTTCTTTGAAAAAACTCTAAATATTTCTTAATGCCAGACTCATGCCAAACATAAGTCATCCATTTTCATAAATCCACAAAAAATATCCGGATTTTCGTCTGTATTTTTTCCGTCATACTGTTTTATTATCATACAACCGGCTTACACCTGTTGCCATGTCACTGAAGGCTTTTCAGCTTTTCTTCCAGGTCGAAGAGTTCGTCGCGGCAGCGTACGGCTTTTTCGAATTCAAGGTCGCGGGCGGCATCAAGCATCTTTTTCTTGAGCGTTTCAATACGCTTCGCAAGCCTCACGGGGTCTTTGAACTCAACCTTTTCTAAAGCCCTTCCTTCAAGCGGGACGGTGACGTAATCCTTTTCATAAATGCTCTCCAGTATATCGGTTATCGCCTTTTTGATGGTTGTCGGGGTAAGTCCATGCTCTTCATTGAATTCCTTTTGAATTGCGCGGCGTCTACTCGTCTCCTCGATGGTCTCATGCATGGATTTTGTCACGACATCGCCGTATAAAATCACCGTGCCTTCCACATTGCGTGCGGCGCGACCGCAGACCTGGATGAGCGAGCGCGTGGAGCGCAAAAATCCCTCCTTATCGGCGTCTAACACCGCCACGAGCGAGACCTCCGGCAGGTCAAGCCCCTCGCGCAGAAGATTTATGCCGATTAAGACATCATAATCCCCGCGGCGGAGGTCGCGCAGGAGTTTTGTGCGCTCTATGGTATCAATCTCAGAGTGCATGTATTTTGCGCGCACGCCCAGTTCGCCGTAATAATCCGTGAGTTCCTCCGCCATGCGCTTGGTGAGCGTGGTGACAAGAACCCGATGGTTTTCGGCAACGCGCCTCCTGATTTCAATAAGGAGGTCATCCACCTGGTTTGACGCAGGATGCACAACGATTTCCGGGTCAATGAGCCCTGTGGGACGAATCACCTGCTCCACGACAGCGCCGCCCGCTTTTTCAATCTCATATTCAGCAGGTGTGGCGGAAACGAATATTGTCTGGTTCATGCGCTTCTCGAACTCCTCGTATTTCAGCGGGCGGTTATCGAGGGCGGAGGGGAGGCGGAAGCCATATTCCACAAGGGTCAACTTGCGGGTGTGGTCGCCTTTATACATCCCGCGCGCCTGCGGAACGGAGATGTGGCTTTCATCAATGAAGAGGAGATAATCCGGGGGGAAGAAATCGAGGAGTGTGAAGGGCGGCTCTCCCGGTTTGCGCCCAGTGAGATGGCGGGAATAATTTTCAATGCCGGAGCAGTATCCCATCTCCTCAATCATCTCAAGGTCGTACATGGTGCGCTGTTCAAGGCGCTGAGCCTCAAGCAGTTTGTTGGCGGCGCGGAGTTCCTGCAGCCGCTCACGGAGTTCCTCACGGATTGATTCAATGGCACGTTCAAGTTTGGGGCGTCCGATTACATAATGGGATGTGGGAAAGAGGGCGACGCGGTTCATACTGCGCCCCTTTTTACCGAGCAGGGGGTCAATCTCCCAGATGGAATCTATCCGGTCGCCTGAGAATTCGATGCGGACGGCGGTGCGGGTCTCATAAGCGGGAAAGACATCCACCACATCCCCGCGGACGCGGAATGTCCCGCGGAAAAAGTCAATGTCGTTGCGCTGATACTGGAGTTCAACAAAGCGGCGCAGGAGGTCATTACGCTCCGTCCTCTGCCCCTTTTCGATGAAGAGCACCATCTGGCGGAAATCCTCCGGCGAGCCTATGCCGTAAATGCAGGAGATGCTTGCCACGATGATGACGTCACGCCGTTCGAGGAGCGATTTGGTGGCGGCGAGACGGAGCTTATCAAGTTCATCATTGATGGAGGAGTCTTTCCCAATATACGTGTCTGTGACGGGGAGATAAGCCTCCGGCTGGTAATAATCATAATAGCTGACAAAAAACTCCACGGCGTTATGTGGAAAGAGGTTTTTAAATTCGCGGTAGAGCTGGGCGGCGAGGATTTTATTGGGCGCAAGCACGAGGGTCGGGCGTTCGCATTGTGCAATCACATTTGCCATGGTAAAGGTCTTGCCGCTCCCCGTAACGCCGAGAAGGACCTGCCATTTGTCGCCGCGCTCCAAATCCGCCACGAGTTTCTCAATCGCACGGGGCTGGTCGCCCTGCGGTGTGAACTCTGTCACCAGCTCAAAATCGGACATATTTCACCATACCGATATTGACATGAGCACATCCAATGGACTTACATATTAACCACCTATGAGTAAAGAAAACTTTTCAAATCTCTTTTTCAGCATTGTGATGCCGAACTGGAATGGCGCGGAATTTGTGGCGCGCGGAATCTCTTCAATGCTCCTTTCAGCACGCGTCACAGGCAAGCCCTTTGAGATGATTATCGTGGATGACGCAAGCACGGACGCCGCCCCGCGCATCATTGCCGCCACGTTCCAGGATGTCCGTCTCCTGATAAATGAGAAAAATCGCGGTTTTGGCGCAAGTGTGAACCGGGGGGTGAATGCCGCAAAGGCGCCCATCATAATACTTGCGAACAACGACCTCGTGGTGAGGGAGGATTTTGTCCCTCGCCTGCTGGAGCACTTTGAGCGCGATGCAGAGGGGCAAATTTTCGGCGTCAGCGCGCGCACGGTGAACTGGACGGACGGCGCGCCAAATCATCTGAATATGAGCGCCCATTTTTCACGCGGTCTTATCGAACTTGATTATGAGGACTCGCCTGATGCCGCACCCACGCTCTTTATCCAGGGGGGCGCATGCGCCCTGCGGCGGGATGTCTTCATCACACTCGGCGGATTCTCAGCGATTTACAAGCCCGCATATTGGGAGGACTATGATATCTCGTACCGCGCCGCAAAGATGGGTTATAAACTGATATATGAACCGAGAGCCCTCGCCTACCACCTCGGCAGAGGCTCGCTCATGAAGGTTCTGGGAAAAGAGGGCGTGAGTAGCCTGACATCACGGAATTATTTTCTCTTCACCTGGTTGAATCTGACAGACCGCTCACTCCTTATGCGCCACTTTTTATCCCTGCCATATCATCTATTCCGCGAGATAATCTCCGGCGAGGAGATGCGTCTTACAAAGGGCTTTTTCAAGGCGGCGCCAAAACTCCTGCAGGTGATGAAGATGCGGCGAAAAAGGACATGCGCCACTCTTATCCCTGATAAAACCCTCCTCCGCTACCAGCTCCTCAACGAATCAGCCTCCAATCACTGACCCGCGTCGGGAAATATACAATCATCATTAATTGAGATTGGCTTTATAATTATCATCATTTATAAATCTCATTAAATAACTCATTGGCTAAATCGCCATTTAGACTTTTCAGAATCTTATATTCCTCAAGAGCAGAATTCCTATCCCCAAGGCGAAAACAGTATAATCCCAGAAGGTGATGCGCCTCGGCAAGATCGGGTTTAATGCGAATTGCTTGCTTGTAAGCTACAATTGCTTCATTATAACGTTCGAGACCGCTATAAGCCACGCCCAGACCAAAATGCGCCTCAGCAAAATCAGGTTCGATGCGGATCGCTTGTTTAGCGGCTTCAATTGCTTCACTATAACGTTTGATACCGATATAAGCCACGCCAAGACAGCAATAAGCTTCGGCATAATCGGGTTTAATGTGGATTGCCTGCTTAGATGCTTCAATTGCTTCATTATAACGCTCGAGACCACTATAAGCCACACCCAGACAGCAATGTGCACCGGCAAGATCAGGTTTAATGCGAATTGCTTGCTTGGATGCTTCAATTGCCTCCGTCCAGCGTCTGAGATTATTATAAGCTGCACCAAGACAGTTATACGCCTCAGCAAAATCGGGTTTGATGCGTATCGCTTGCTTGCAGGCTTCAATTGCTTCAGTATAGCGTTTTAGCTCGTTATTGCAATGTCCGATACAATAATAGGCATCAGCATAATTGGGGTTTTCTTTAACAGCCTTTTCAAAATAAGGAAGGGCATTCTTATAGTCTTCTATCCAGATGAAAGTTAAACCTTTATTATAAAGCCCTTCTGCGGAAGCAAGCCAATCCTCTAATATACCCACGTTCCATTCGTTAAAGGTTTTTCTTTTTTCCGCCTTAAATCTTGCTATCCGTTCACTCGGAATAGCGAAGTTCAGTTGTTGCCCTTCGATTAATTGAAAAGTCGCCACCCCAATAACTTCCCCTTTCATATTAACCACAGGGCTACCGCTTGAACCGTGAGATATGGGCGCTGTAATCTGAATTATATTGCCGAATGTGGGAATATCACGAACGGCTGATATAATGCCATCCGAAACTGAACTCTCAAGCCCTAATGGGCTGCCGATAACTACAACCTTTTCTCCTTTTTCAGGAATAGATGTGCTTAATGATAGTGGATGGACAATTTCAGAGGGAATATCTAATGAGACACGAATTAGGTCACCCTCCTTATCCTCTGCTATAATATTCGTTATAGGGAAAACCTTGCCCTGTGACGTTTTAATCTCAGCACGGCTTGCACCTTTAAGCACATGCCGATTGGTAATGATATCGCCGTTCTGGCTAATAAAAAATCCGCTTCCCTGACCAAGAATTTTTCCTTCCTTGTCATAAGTCAGGATAACTACGGTTGATGGCTCAACCTTTTTCACAATCGCTGGCAAATTTTCCTGCGCTAGAGATGAGGAAATAAATACAAAACATAAAAGTAGGACAAACCAGAATATTAAAAACCATCGATGTGTCTTCATATATTCACCTCGCATAAATATTATCACCGTAATGACTAAAAAGTAGCAAAGCCGTTATAAGTAACGAAACCATTAAGACCTTGTTAAATGTTACTTTCTATCATTCAACTTTTAATAGGCTATCTCTGATATCCTGCCAAGTGGTTTCTTCTATTTTCTTTTGCAATATGGTTAACTTTTTCTGATTTATCAATTCATCCCATCTTTTTGAGATTGCACCTCGCGCTGAATTTTTAAGTTTTTCGGGATCAGGATGAATTAATAGGATTCTTTTATCCGGTGATAAATAGACCCATTCTAATATCCTTGTGTTGATTCCTTTATCACCAAAACCGTATCCGCATACCGCCAAATGCTGAGTATGACGGAAATGGCGATAAAATAGATGGTGAAGTTCGAAATAGATCCCACTTATATATTGCAACATTTTATTGAAAGTGCCTATTAATAACATAGGCTGACCATTTACTGGGCGTTGCATTTGGCCTTGAGGGCTTTTTGTATGCCAGAAGTTCGAATTTAAAGGAATACCTCTTGATTCATTTTCCCTATCTCCACTATTGGATCGAAATATGAACCAGTTAACGGAACCATGCAATTTGAACAACTTTACTTTACAAGTCTCAGTATCAAACAATTCAGGATCCCAATATCTAACGTCATTTCGCGGTTTGCCAAATCCATCAATAACTTGGATTCCACTCTGTGATAAACATTGCTCTAATATTGTATCATGATTCAATGTGAATATATCAATATTTGACAATTGATCATCCATACATGCATCTTTTATACTGTTCAAATGGTCAATGCAATTTGGTTTTTTGTTAAGCATTTTCCATACAACACACAAAATATAATTTTTGGCCTCGCGAGCAAGTTCATGGAGTTTCCATTCCTCCCTCATTTTGCTATCATCTTTGATAAGGAGCGAACAGATATTAGGTAAGATTTTGTCAATAAAAGATTGCACTACTGGGTTATCATACTCACCTAATTCACTATCATATATTTGACTTGTTATGTAATAGAGGTCCTCATAATTTGTAAAACGTCCAGTATCATTTGAATAGTAGAGATCAATTTCAACCTTTATCCTGTTTAGAAATTTCACCACTCGCGGAACACATTCGTCCGGAATTCCCATATGGTCATACAAGGACTTACCAAAATAATAGTTGCCATCCGTGTTGCGCATGACACCTTCGCCAGAAAGAACCTGTTCCGTAATATTTCTGGTTGTTGGTATTCCTGCCGGAATTGAAACTCCAGAACCAAGAAAGAACGCTATTCTCCTCGTGGTTAAAGACAGCATTGCTTTTCCTTCCCTAATTTGTTCAACTTCCAATCACATTCGTTCAATTATTTGGCGATTTGGAAATGATTTTATCCTTTTTAGAATGGTTTTTGTAATAAACAACGGCGCTTATATTTTTCAATTCCCATTATCGAGAAATCTGGGAATGCGTCAAGGGTAATTCAATTATTTTGGCTAAACATGGTGAGGGTTTACCAAAAGAGCTATGTGGCGGTTATAAAAAGTTGGAAAAGTCAGAAATAATGACTCTCATTGCGAGCCATCTGACACACTATGCATATATTAGTTTGCTGCCTTTGGATTCGGGGATTGGGTCTCCAAATTCCTTTGCTGTATCAATCCATAATTGCATCGCTTCATGAGCATTCTTTAATGCTTCTTCTGGAGTTCCTCCATGTGCCATACATCCAGGAAGCTCGGGCACTTCTGCTATGAAAGCTTCGTCTTCATTACTCCAATAGATTATAGTCTCGTATTTATACATCAAGGATTCCTCTACATTTCCGAATATAGCGAATTGAACCAAAATGTATATATTTATAATCAAAAATTTAATCTTAGTTCTGTCAAGGGCAATTCAAGCCCGTCGGGCGCATCACAAAAATATGGAATTCACCATCCGCCTCAGGCGGACACAGAGGATTTTTTACTTTGTGATTCCACTGTGCTCCTCGGTGTTCTCTGTGGTAATGGCTTTATAGAATTTTTAATTTATGAAGGAGGCGGAAAAGGAAACTCGAACGGAGCTGTTTGAGATATGAATCCTGGCGTTTGACGGTTTCCTGCAGGCGTTTCTGCTCTCTCTCCTGATAGGCGATAATCTCTTCAATCTGCCGGATATACCGCGTTGTGATAATGGGGCTTGTCTGACTTGAATCTGAAAGGAGCCTAAGGATTTGCCCTGCGATTTCATGGCTGAGTTCATCGAGGGCGCGCAGTTTTTTAACCACTGCCTCTTCATCCGTGGGTGGCAGGACTGGCGGGGCAATGGGAGGCGCCACACCAGTCATATCTGCAACAAGGATATGACGATAAGCGGGCTCACGGTCGTCATCCGCCGCCCAGAGCCTGCTGAAGCGGAGGCTCAGTGACGCCTTGACAGGGAAAAGCATGGGAAAGGTCTCAAGGAGAATCTGCACTGTCTCCATAATAAACCATGATAGCACAGCGCCATTGGGAAAAATGACCACCGAGGCGCCATTCTCCTCAAGCGCCCCCCGCACAGCCTCAATCTCCGGCAGGACATTAAGGATATGCTCCTCAAGCCAGCCGTATGGTTTCATGAAACACCTCTGATGAAGGGCATTTACCCTTTCTTCCGCAAATTCCACGGATGGGCTTCTGAATGGTGCGCCGATTATGACCCAGCGGCGGCTGACGCGCATCATCTCATGGATAGCGGGCGTCCTGACGTCGCGGTGCAGATGTTCAAGAGTCTCCGATGAGATGACCGCATCGAAACTCTTCTCTTCAAAGGGCAATGCCGTCGCCGACCCGACAACATAGCCCGGTCTTTCGCAAGGGGTAACATCCAGCGTTGTGCATTTGATGTCGGGAAAAATTGCGGTGAGGGTATCTGTCAATGTGCCCGGATATCCACCAATATCCAAGACCGCCGCGCCCTTTCCCAACCCCAGCGCCGCAATGATACGGCAAAAGGCGCTGAACCTCTGATAAACGTCAAAGCTCTGAGATTCAAGAGACTGGAGATTCACATCTGGCAGACTTAAATCAGCGGCGTGAGGCGGAGAGTCGGGATTTTCCTGCGGTGCGGCGGCTGGCTTCTGCGGAGCGCTGGATGCGGGGCGACCGAAAGACGGCGCAGGTGGATGTTGCTTGAGTCTCTTCTTCTTTGACATCCAGCTACTTCTCCTGATAGAACCAGTAATGATAAGAATGGAATGATGGCGTGTGGCTGGAGCTTCCGTCAAATTCCACCCTCACAACACCCTCATGAGCCGTGACAACCTCCGAGGGGATATTGATTGAAATCTCCTGCCAGGCGCCTTTCTTCCCCGCGGCGGCAAGAAGAGTCCCGACCTTAACACCATTGAAGGACACAATGGCGGCGCAAGCATCCGCACCTTCCGTGCGGGCGATAAGGCGCGCAGGGCGTCCGGGGGCAAGACGGACTGTGAAGGACTCATAACCTGTCAGGTCGCGCCCGCCATCGGCAATCATTCTCTCCCCCGCCTTCGCCTTGAAAAAGAAGTTGCGGGGATTGGGGAATTTCCATCCCACGGGGCGTTCCGCCGCCTCCCGCCAGATGTATCCGTGCGCCTCCTCATCCTGCAGGTCAGCCACATCAAGACTGTCTGCGAGAGCCATGCCATCAGGCGGCAATTGTAGCGCTTGTCCGCTTTTTAAAAAAGACCAGTCCTGCTGATACACAACAAAATCATTGGACATCGTGGTGAGGTTTTTGCGCAGGGGGGCATTATGTATGGGTTTGCCAAGGAAGTTCATCTCACCCCAGACGTAGGGAAACGTCACGATGTAATCGGGCAGAGAGTCAGGCGGCAGACGCTCGAGTCGTTCAAAGGCGGAGCCCAGACCCTGCCTCCAGTGCCGCGCCTGCTCGGGCGTTGACAGACCCACAAAGTCATAAATGCGGCGCTCGCTGAAATAGCCAATGACACCCGTGTCAGTAACCCCGATGACGGCTTCCGGCGGGGTGGAATCCTTTAGCCACCATGAGGTGCGTCGGTGCTGTTCAAATATATCATTGCAATTTTCACCGTAAACATACGCCCAGTAAAAAATAGAAGGCACAATAAGAATCAACATGAGCGCTCCCGCAAGTCGGAAGATGCTGACCGCACTGACTTCAAAGAATTTGGAAACCTCATACAATCCGAGGGCGGCGAGAATTAAAAAGATTGGCTGAAAAGGGGCGAGGTAACGGAAGCAATGAATCGGCACCACCTCAGAATTGGTAATGGCGGCAAGTCCGAGTAATAAGCACAGGGACATCAACAGCACTGGTCCAAACTGGCCACTGCTGCGCTCACGCGCCCCTCCCAGAATCACGCCCGCACACGCCAGGAGAAAAATCCCCGGGGGAAACAGGAGAAAGGGATAAAGGGCTCCGGTTGGAAAACCCGGGAACATCGCCCAGTCGGGGAAATAGTTGTTGGAAAGGTTATGGTAGTAAGCGGAAAAGATATAGGCAAAGTTATCCACGAGGCGGGCAATCTTTTCCCAGAAGGTATAGTAAGGGGCGGCGCAGACACTCTTGGCAAGCACACCCGCCGTGGCAAATCTCCCCGTTTCAACACGGACAAGGAGCATGTAAAGAAGAAAGGGCGCCACGCAAAAAAGCGTCAGCAGTGCGCGTCCCCCATGGATACGCCTCGCCCGCGCCATCAAATAAATAATAACGCCCGCTAGAATGATAAATCCCTCCGGGCGTGTGAGGGAAGCGAGGGTAAGAAAGACGAATCCCCAGCCCAGAAGCGCCCCCCGCTTCCCCCCCCACCAGCGGAGGATAAAATAAATTCCAGACAGAAGTAAAAGACCGAAAAGTCCCGTCTCCATGCCGGACAGCTGGTTCCAGGCAAGATGTCCATTCAGAAGGAAGAGAAGCGCCGCAAGAACCCCCACACACTCATGGGCAATCCCGCGCCCGATAAGGTAAATCAGGCATGCGGAGAGAAAAAAGATGAAAATCCCAATTGCAAAACTCACCAGAACAATCCCCACCGCCTTCACGCCAATAATGAAGAATGGGGCAAGAAGGATGGGATAGAGAATGCTGGTGGAGCCGGTGGAAAAACCGCTCCCTTTTGTATATTCAAAAAAATGACCAGAGGCGACCATCCGCGCATACTGGTAATGAATATAGGTGTCATCTAAGGGGGCAACAAGATGTCCCCGGGTGATGAAAAGCATTCCCAGCCCGTAAATAACAGCCACCAGAAATGCAAGGAAGGCAAAAAGCCTTAAGTATCTACGCGGAATATCACTTTTCATGTCATTCATCGTGCCGATTACTCTTATCCGCCTCAGGCGGAGACTCATGCGACATCTTGCAAGGCTTGGTCTTTTGACAGATAAAGCGTCGAGAAGAGCCCACTCCTACCCGTTTCCATCCCTCCATGCTCCGTCGCTAAAGCTTTGGCGCATCTACGATTTGTTCAGGCAAGAAGGGTCTG
>Ga0315291_10000838_pt1 | contig 41037 bp, 41 predicted proteins | sample YL17G12_20_MG_FD_203070 | JGI IMG/M metagenome (GOLD analysis project Ga0315291, IMG submission 203070) | Sediment microbial communities from Yellowstone Lake, YNP, Wyoming, USA - YL17G12_20 | ecosystem: Environmental > Aquatic > Freshwater > Lake > Sediment | place: USA: Wyoming | collected...
ATAACTTCTAAATTAGGGTTTAGATAACTCCCTATTTTAGTTATGTTTTTTGCTGCCTCTGGATAATTACTATAATCATCCACTCCAACGACTCTCGTGCCAAGTCCGACGGCAAATATAATCTCAGTACAACCGGGCGCTAATGAGATTATCCTTCGAGGATTTTTTGGCACTGTAACAGCTCTTCCATAATCGTCAATTACGGTAAATTCAGTTTGTCTTTTTGATTTTTTAAATTGGGTTACATAAGAAATCACAATGAAGGCAGCTAATATCAAAATACATGCCATTGCTATTGCTGCAAGCCAAGTTATGTTTTTTCTTTTATTCATCTAAATCCCTATTTAATTGGATATAATATCCAATATATACATCTTTTTTATCTGAAATTCAATCTGGTGATAAAAATAAATCTTTATTATCGAAAAAAGTACAATCACAAAAAAAATCCTTTATCCGGAGGGCTCGATTTTTCACCAGGTGGTAACTTTATAGCCTTTTCAGCATTGATGAGCGATCATCATCAGCTCTTTCGAATTTCATGCGATGACACAAAGAAAGAACAAATAACCCACAGCTTTAAAGAGGTTCATCTGTCTCAGGTTTCTCCAAATGATCATTTTATTTCCTGTACAATTCATTCATATGTTAGAGAAATTTGGTCGGCTACAGTATTAGATGAATAATAAGCCTACCCAAGGCACTTTTTTCTATTTAAAAAAGGGTAGCTTTGGAGGCAAGTAAAGAGGAGAGGTTAAAGGGATACAAGATAAAAGTCCAATATCAGCCAGTCCAAGATATGGAGAAAAAGACAAAGCGGGAAGCCATAGGTCGCATCATTCTCGGCCTTGACCCACTGCTTGACCTCCTCGGCGTTGTCGTCCTCGAGCTAGCGGTAGGGATCGGCGACAGGTCATATGCACGTCCAGAGAAATGATTTTCCTAAATCTCTCTTGGAACCTTTCCCTGGCCAGCCCCGTATTTATATTTAGCAACCGATTAAGGAGGTTAGTATGATGACAGCGAGAACCGTAAGGATACTAATCGCTACGCTTCTCCTTTTGTCCTGCTTTTCAGCGTTCGACGGGCAATATCCCAGCCAATACAAAGAAGCAATAGCGCCGTACATCGCTTTCCTGAAGACGCAGAACCGCCATCCGGTCGATTACATAATGGGCCTCTTCAAAAAGTACGATATCGTGCTCCTGTGCGAAAGATTTCATCCCGAAACCACGCAATACGACCTCATCTACAGCCTTGCCAGCGATAAGAGATTCATTGCCAACGTCGGAAATATCTTCACAGAGATAGGCACAAGTTCGAATAACGGATTCCTCCATGATTTCATGTCCTCCGACAGCCTGAGCGACGCCGAGGCTGAGAACAAGGTCATGCATCTCTATCGGAACCTGTCTTGGTCGCCTATCTGGGAGAAACACAACTTGTATGATTTTTTGAAACGGCTTTACGCGCTCAACAGATCCCTCCCGGCGACTTCAAAGATCAATATCAGTTTCTCGGATATGCCCTTCTCCTGGGAAGGCATGAATAAAGAACAATATGAGCTCTTCATGAAATCCATTGGCCAGAGGGATCAGATCATGGCCGAGCAAATCATCAGGGGCTTCAACGACATCCTCAAATCACCCCACGGGCGTAAAAAAGCCCTCGTCATCATGAATTACCGCCACGCCTTCAATGACAATTTCAAGGATAAGAAGGGCGAGAAAGCGGGCAACGTCGGCCGATTCATTTTCGAAGCTTTTCCGGGAAAAGTGGCCAACGTCATGATCAACAGCGTCGCCCTTCTGCCCGGATCTAACGATCAGAAGACAATCAGCGCGCCGATCAGCGGCGGCAAGTGGGACGCCGCGTTCGCGGCGATCGGCAATCCCGATCTGGGATTCGATTTCAAGGGGAACGCCTTCGGGACGGATCATTTCGATTATTATCAGTTCTTCAAGCACGATTATAAATACCAGGATGTTTTCACCGGATTCGTTTTCTATAAACCACTCGATAAGCACAGGATGCTCCGCGGAATCCCCAATCTTTTCGGCGACGGCTATGACAAGATCATTCTGAAAAGAGCAGCGATAACAGGCTTTGGCGTCGAGGAAGGCAAAACCGCGGAGATCATAGCTGAGATCGAGACGATACATGAAACCACTTACGAAAATCTTCCCTTTCTGATGGACAAAATACGCGACTGGCTGTCGCACGGCAATTAACAGCGATTTCGGGCGAAGGGCTATTCCTTGGGGAGCTGAAGGCCGCCCGGACCGGGTGTTTTAGATCCTGTAATGGATTCGACTAACGATTACTAATGCATAGCGAGACTCTCCAGATAGCGCTGGAAACAGGCCGTTCCTAAAGCTACCGCTTCGAACATCCTCAGACAATAGAGATTCTTATGGATCTTTTCTTTCTCACGTTCATGAATAAGACACGGATGATCCGAGACCATCTTTTCCGCAAGATTCTTTTTGTTGTGCGTCGCATCCTCAAGCAAGTATTTTTCAATCTCTCTTATAGAAAACTGGCAGACTCTGAGCTTTTTTCGCCTTGCCAACGCCTTGATTCTCGAGACCAGAAGCTCAAGATGCTTGGAAGAATGCGCCGGATGAAGTTTCTTGAGGGCAATACGGTTTATGTCATGAAGTTCGGCGCACTCGGAAATAACGTCGATTGCTCTCTCGATCTTCTTTTTTGACCATTCCCCTTTCAGCAGCTTAATTTTCCATTCAAAAAGGCGATGGCCCTGAAATACCGACAGGGCCAGATATCTTGTTCCGGGGTTAATTCCAAGGATATTAATGGGCTCTTTTAACATACTTTTTGATTACGCAATTGAACAGCGCCGCCCGGCTCCTTTTTATCCGCAGATCCGGGATCTGTTTTATCCAGCTGAGCGTCTGCCGGATTATGGATTCGGGGACGATCTTCGCGTATTTGAGATATAACGGCAGGGATTTGAGGTCGTTCAGGGCTTGAGCCGTATCCAAGGCCAGGAGGTCCTCTTTTGTCTGAGGTCCAAACTCCAGGTTTTTCCCATTATACCTGGATTGATTTAAGGGGGGCAGGTCAGATGAGATATTAGAATACAAGGGCGGATTTGATTTTATCAAGCAGCTTTTTCGTCGGCCTATGTTCTCCTTTTTCCCACCCCGCCAAAGTAGTCTGATCGATCCCCAATTGTTCGGCCAGCTTCTTCTGGGAAAGCCCATGCACCCGCCGATAGTCCTGAATTTTAGCTCCCAGATTTTCTGTTTCCTTCTCAAACGGATCCTGGCCCAGGAACTCGATTACCTTCGGAATCTGGGCCAAGGACGGCTGGACTTTATTCCTTTCCCAGAGATATATCGTGATGTCGGAAACATTAAGGTTGAGGGAAAGTTGGCTCTTGGTGAGCTTCAAATCCAGCCTGCGGACCTTGATGTAGTCGCCCCACGTCCTCAAAAAATCAGGGTATTTCTCCCGGTGGACCGGTTTTCTTGCCTGTAGAGTCAAATGGCAAAAGGGCAACACAACGGTGAGACATCGGCACGGCGGCAGGCATTAATATTAAAGGAAAATGACGAAGCGAAACGATTAGAAAACGGAAATTTCGCTCAAGGCTCTTCGGAACCCTTAGCTGTTTAAACGAATCCAAGGGAGTTATGATTCCTGGCCGCACAAGCGGCAAGCCGGTCTGAATGGAGAATTCATTATCAACGATGAATCTTACTGAGCTCTTTGCTAAATTTCTCTTTTTCTCTGATTTTGATTTTCTGGATCGCACAAACATAATCGGGGATCTCTCCCAACGAATGTCCAGCGAAAGAAACATTCATCGGGCATATGGTGCAGCTCTCAAGATCAGGGCAAAGAAAACACTTTGTTGCCTTAGTAGAGAAATTATCCATGGACAGCTGAGAATAATTAGAATGTATTTTGGAAAAGACATTTTCGGGTCTCCCCCCTAGATTGCCAAGATTTCCAAAACAATATTCTTCAAATTGAGGAGAATTTTCTTTGTCTTTGAAATAATCAGCGAAGAGGTGGCACCCCCAGATTTTCCCGTCAGTGCTTATGGCTAATCGATCTCTGCCGGCCGAGCAATAAAAAATTCTCTTTTGGTTATCTTTTCTAAAGTTGACGAGTTGGATTTCTCCGGTATTTTTATAATAATCTAATTGAATATCACATAATTTTGCGATTTCTTGCTCTAGTTTATCCAGAGACTGCTGATTCCAGGATCCTAAAATCGAAAGAGAGAGGTTGATGTTCCGAACGCCAAGTCCAATTATGAACGCTATTGATTCTGAAACATATTCAACGCTCTCGGCATCGAACACGCTATTAATTTCAAGACGGATATTTTGACTTTCTAATAATTTTGCTATTGCCTGGATAACCTTATCGTAGCTCTTTCGATCCCTTCTAATCACCTGAGCGAGCCCATCAAAACTAAGCTCTACCGAAAAACAATGTTTATCTAGAAACCGGATTTTCTCTTCAGATAGTAAGGCTCCATTTGTAGTAATAGAGAAATGAGACCTTTTTTTAAACTTTGTGTTTTCGATGATGAGGAAATTGACTGTTCTTTCTATGATATCAAAATTAAGAACGGGCTCACCGCCATAGAAATTGACATAATACTCTTTTGCTAGCCGAGGCAAAAAAAAACTAGCGCACTCTGAGCGGTCGCATACTTCATATAATTATTATTCCTTTTCTTGTAACAATAGGCACATCGAAAATTGCAGTCATCAGTGACAATTAAAGCAATACTCCGCATTATCATTCTAAAATTGTTCTAAATTGTCAGGTTCGAGGTGTTTCTCTCAGGACTTTATTATTAACTTCTCGACGGGGCACTCTCTTCCCCTAAGAGGCTGTTTTTCTCCTTTAAATGTCTTTTCCAAATAATTCAGCGCCGCTTCTGCTCTTTTTTTTGAGTCTCCGAGAGGCATAGCTTTGACAGCTTCTTTAAGCTCGTCGATACACTTCTGAACATTCGCTGTTACCCTTATTGTTTTGCTCTTGGCCACCTTAGACCTCCTTTAAGATACTAATTCGTGCACATTTAGATTACGAAAATTGTTATCGATCTCCAGATATCTGTAATACAGATGGCGCATTTTGCGCAGCTTCGAATTTCCAAAAAAGGCTCTTAAATGAACACGGGCTTCTTCTCTTTCTCCGAGCCCCATGTATATGGACGCCAACTTTAGATCTCCTGAAAAAAGCTTATATTCTTTAGGGAAAAGCTCGCCGATTTCTTTGATTATTTTTTTGGTTGAGTCTTTATCTCTTTTTTGTGACAAAATCATGCCCAAATAGCATAAGGCACCCATCTTATAGTCCGGGGGCGTATCAAACTGGCGGAATATCTCCTCGCTTTTTTCCAAATCTCCTAAATAGTATAAAATTTCACCTAACCTAAATTTCGTCATTGGAGAACGATCGTTATTCATAATAATGTTACAGACTTCTGCCGCCCTGCTGAAATCCCTGTTTAGCATAAGAAGTTCCGTGAAAACGATGTTGTTGGTATTATAGGGATCCAACCAAAAGCTCTTTTCCTTATATTCTAAAGCTTTCTTAAAAGCAGCTTCGCTTCCTTCTTCTCCGAACTGAAGGAAATACAGGTATCCGACAATAGAATTTAGCTGGGGGTCATTTGGATATTTGCTAATTCCTTCTTCGGCTTGCTTGAAAAGGGCATCCTTCAAATTATCGTCAAAGCCAACATCTCTCAACAAATAGATTTCCATGAGCGTACTGTAGTATTCCGGAGGGCTGGGTCCCATTATCAAGGACTTCTGAACCAAATCTTCTGCTTTCGTCAGCCATCTTCTATCGAAGTTCCAATTAAAATTCACATAATTGGCATAGCACTGGGCTAGCCCTATATAAGCTAGGGCGAAATTGGGATCAATCTTGACAGCCTGACTAAAAAGTTTTATAGCGAATTCATTGCTCTCTATGGTACATTGTCCGCCGTAGTATTTCCCCTGATGATAGAGCGTCCATGGATTATCATCTGCGATTTTAGATAGAATGTAGTTTCCTTTTAGGTAACTATCGAAGGCTACGGAATCATTGTTCTCTTTGTAATTTGAAACCGGGGGACCTTCATTTTCAACATTTATTCTTAACAATCCATGGATCTTATGAGAGAGGTCATTTAGGACAAGTTTGAAGTCTCTGAGAGAGGCCTCAACACTCGTTTCCCAAATATTCGCATAATCTTGCGTCCGTAGTAGTTGGACATTCAGGGTTAGCGTCTTATCCCGATTTTTTAGCTTCCCCAACAATATGTAGTCGACTTTCAGTTTTTGGCAGACTTTTTTAAGTTCTGGACTTGAAGTCGGATGAATAGAAGGGATCTGAATTAGTTTTATCCTATTGGATATAGCGAGATTTTTAAGAAATTCTTTGGTTATGCCTTCTGAAAGATATTCATCAGATTTTGTTGTGCTCGCATTCTCAAATGGAAGAACAGCGATTGAAGGATAATCAGACTCGAGGGGGCGTGAAATTAATATAGGCTTTGATCTAAGGTATAAAATCGCAAGGAAACTCGAGAGACAGGCTATGATAAAAATCAAACAAAAAATTGCCCATTTGTTTTTCCAGGTAGAACCACATTTAACTGTCTTTTCATCATTAGCCTTTTCTTTCAGCCATTGGTCAATTTCTGATTTATAGGCAAAAACCTTCGAACGATGAGAGTTTTTATCAATACGGTGAACGGGCAAACCAAGCTGTTTCTCCCACCTCCAGCAGGTTCTTACTACTTTCCCCAGGTACCCGGAAATTTTTTTCCAGGAATCAAGGAATTCTTCATCGTTCATCAGAACCCTTTTCGTTGTGGCTAATAGCCTAATATAAACAGAAATAATTGTCAAATTTGGGTGAAACTGTCCTTGAAAATCCGATCGGTTATCAGCATGGACAACCTCAGTCGCGAAAGACTATCACGAAAGAGGATAATCGATAAACTTGGCGGACATTCTTTGACTAAATCTCTCATAAGTTTTCATGATCCAGGGTCTTGTGCAGTCGTCAATAGCCATATATTGATAGTGGCTCCTCGTCCCTGGAATTATCTCTAAAAATATCACATCTGCCTAAGTCTTACCCCCGGCTGAGGCTTTTCATATCTCTTATGACGCAAGGAAAATTATTGACTTAATCGGAAATTATCGGACATTCCGTTCAAAAATATTGACTATTAGCAAATCGAGACTTATATATAGTGCATGGGGAAGTAGTTTGTTTCGTTTTTTCTAAGAATCTTGGTCTTCGGCATGATTTATTATAAGGAGGTGACCAATGAGTCGCGAGTTTGGCAAAAACAACATCCTTTTACGGTGGCCGGACTGGATGAAACCCCCTTGGTGGCGCGTGGCCTACCTGATTCCTCCTTTCCTGAGGAAGGACCTTTCCGAGCTCGTTCAAATTCCGGTCGGTGAAAAATTTCAAAATGTCATCGAAGAACACACAAAGTCGTTCATTGAAAAGGGAGTCGAACCACCCAAGGAAATCGCCGGCGTGATTTACAACATAGCCGATGATCTTCAGCATGGCCGTGAAGCTATCCTCAGGGCGGGGGACTACATCGCTGTCCAAAGCTTCATCAAACGCAAGTGAGGTCCCTCATTAATAATGCCGACTGAGAGGGAGGCCACGAGGCCTCCCCCGCACAATTCAACAGGAGTATGGGTTTTTGGATCAATTTGACGGATTTCCCGTCGTCATCGGCTGGGAACTGACACTAACCTGTGATCTTCATTGCCGCCACTGTGCATCCTCCGCTCGTCTTGCTAGACCGAACGAGCTGACTTCTCGTGAGGCCTTCGAGCTTTGCGATCAAGTGCCCGATCTGCTCGTGCAGGAGGTTGATTTCACAGGGGGAGAACCCCTGTTGAGGCATGATTGGGAGTCGATCGCGAGTCGTTTGATACATTACGGGATAGACGTTCAGATTTTAACAAACGGATCCTCCATGAACCCCTTGATTGCCAGACGAATTAGGGATTCTGGGATTGTTGCGGTTGGGATCAGCCTGGATGGACTGGCACCCAGTCATGACCGTCTCCGCGCTTGTCCGGGGCTATTCCGTCGTGTCCTTCAAGCTGTCGAATGCGTTCTGAAGGAAGGACTCCATCTGACCGTCATCACAACGGTCCATTCAGGAAATCTTGGCGAGCTGCCGAGTCTCTTTGACTTGTTGCCGAAAATAGGGATCCGCAATTGGCAAATTCAGCCGATATTTCCCCTCGGACGAAGCAGGAATGGGCCGGACCTGCTTCTGAGCGAGGCCGATTACCTTAAGTTGGGAGATTTCATCCTGAACCATCAGCCCAGAGCGAAACAAGCGGGATGGGATCTAGGCCCGGCCGATCCATGCGGGTACTTCACAGAACTAGATACGAGAAATACGGCTTGGCGGGGATGCCCGGCAGGGCTCGCAACATGTGGCATAACGAGCGACGGTCGAATAAAGGGATGTCTCTCTATGCCCGACCAATACATAGAGGGAGACCTTAGGCGGAAGAGCTTCTGGGATATCTGGTTTGACCCAGAGGCCTTCTCCTACCGGCGACGTTTCGCTCCGGACCAACTCGGACCTTCGTGCAGACTGTGTGAAAAAGCCCAAATCTGTCAAGGCGGTTGTTCAGCGATGTCCATCGGGAGCACAGGACGTTTTCATAATGACCCTTATTGTTTTTATGGAATAAGTAAAAGGAATCAATCCAATCTTTCTGGGAAATGGAACTAAGCGAATTGGCAGCAAACATGACGCCGATTGAGGCGCTAACGGCAATTGTCGGAGTTTTAAAGTACCGCCGCAAATCCCCGGATGTAAGTCCGTGGATGGAGTGGGTTCCGACGGAGTCGGACATGCGAAGCATGCACGGGAGGATTCCCCGGACGTGAGTCCGGGGTTTGGATTCAATTTCTCTGATTGTTGCCAGCGAGCGCCTTGTCGAAATCATCAATGGACGAGATTCATGAATAAGATAGATATAAAAAAGATCATATCTGAAGTAAAAAATAAAATAGTAAAAATAAATAATAAAATAATAATCTCTGCTATTAGCGTTATATTAGCAACGACAGTGACCGTGTTGACTCAGAAATTTGTGGAGACGCATATCCTGGGCACAGATAAAATTACTTCTTGGTCAGTTAGCGGGTGTCTTAAATTAGAAGATAGAGATGAATTTGATACAAAAGATACTATTTTGTCAATTAAGCCACCCGACCAAGATTTATATAGAAATGGGCAATTTATTATTCTGGAAGTTCCAATAAAGATCGGGCGAAAAGAAAAGCCTTCTTTATTAATAAAAAAAGATGGATATAAAATTATTGAAATAGTCCTTGAAGAGCGGTCCCCTGAATATTACAAGCATTATGCGCTCAAAAACTACTCTATTGAATACAAAAAGAAAAATAAAATCATAGAGATAGAAAAACAGATATTTCTAGAAAGAGAAAAACCGCCCAATAAATGAAAAACGAATCAAAGGCACTTTCGCTCATTTGTCTTGCTTCGCTCCTTATCCCTTCTTGGGCGCTCTGCAGTGCTCTTACAGGAAGACTTGAGAAATTTGGTGCCCTTGGGCTCTTGCCCGCTTCATACATAAATGTGACTTTATCAAAAAAAAACGGAGAGAATTTGAAAACTATAATCACTGAGTCTGATGGCAAATATTGCTTTAATGATATAGAACCAGGATCATATGTTTTGAAAGTATGGGTTAAAGGACTTGATAATGATCCTTTGACGCGCGATGTCGAGGTTTTGAAAGATAAAGAACTTACTGATGCTGGTCAAATCCTAATTCATTCTTTCATATTTGAGTTCCCCAAAGAGCAAATATTCCCTTCAGCGGATTTAATGGGATTTATAAAAAAGGAGGGGTATCCTTTTAGGGCTCGAGGGTCTCATTATGCATTACCTGACAATGCAGCTATATGGCCTGTTTTGAAGTGTAAAAATGGAAATTATCTGCTTTCTACAGAAAAGTCCGTTCCGATTAAAAAAGACGGAAAATGGATAAGCAGAGAAATACTGATCGATAGACCGGTTGAAGAGATTCTGGCAGTATTAGTAACGAGAGAGGGGGATCACTATTTTCGGTTATTGATGTCGAGCAATGACCGAGCTGAATTTAATCAGCTTCCGAAAAATTCATGCATCTTAGCAACGAGGAGAATAAGTTTTGAATAAACAATCGGTTGAGTTTTAATAGGAAAATACTCCGTTGATTCGTTTATTAAAGGGTTAAGATATAAAAGTTCTCGAGGATTGGATTACACAAATTATATTGAAAGAAATGCATTATTAGGTGAGAGGAAGGGAACATTATAGTAACACCTTATGAGGTCAGATGCATCAACAAGAGCGATAGGGATAACCCCCATGAAAAGATTCTCTCTATAGATGGGCTAAAGAGTGATGGCACAATGTGGAAGCTAAAACAGCAGGAAGCAAGAAAGGGAATCGAAGAAGAAGGGGATAACAAGTGAGAGACGTATTTTTAATTTTCAATAAGAGTTTACCAGAACAATATCTAAGCGATTTAGTCGCAATATTGCGCGGCATATTCTTCGATGTCCATTCATTATATCCAATTCCCTATATATCCAAGGACATGCTCTTCAATACCAGCACTCTGCCACTATCTTTTGGATTAGACTTATGCGAATACTGCATTTTGGTACTCAATAAATCATTTATCAAAGAGGAATGGACTCATCTAAAAGCGATTCTCAGAGACGATGAAACGCTCAGGCTAAAATCCAAAATAGTTATTCTTTCATACGACGAATCTTTTCATAATCCTCCTTATGAACTAAGGGAGATAACGAGGTTTTATGTTCCATCAGTAAAACATATAAAAGTACATATCGGGATAAGCATGGACGAGATGCTTAGGTTTTTATTCCACAGCAAGTTAGGTGCACCACCACCAGCAGCCCCAGCACCAGAAGAAACATCAGCAGAATTCAAAGAATTAAAAGAATTAGAAGAAAAACTAGCAGCGGAAGTAGAAAAAGTAGCATCTAAAGAAACATTGGCAAAAGTAGAAGAAGAAGAAGAATTATTAGGGGAATTCAATGGATTAGCCGGAGAAGGAACGGAGGCACAAGCAGAAAAAGAAGAAGCGGCGCCTGTGGAAGCACCAGTATTAGAAAGACAAGTGGAAAAGCGCCCGGAAAAATTCCTTAAGATCGAAGAGGATAAAGCTAGAAGAATGAAATCCATGAAGCAGGAAATAAGTGTAGGACGGAGGATAATAGGAAGACTTAGTAAAGTAAAAGCAAATCAACTAGCAGAAAAGATAATATCAGAGAAACCGAGGAACCTACAGTTTAAAATCAATGAAAAAGGAAAAAAAACTGAGAAATATTTGCTAAAGTATTTAAAGCCTAATTCAGCCTATGTTCTCACATTAAGAATCGGCTGGCCTGATCCCGATTTCATTAATGCAGATCAAATCTTTATAGATGACATCCTTAAAGAATATCCTTATGAAGTACGGTCGACGGGAGAAAGAGGGCATACCCTAAGGTTAATATTCTACGAACTATTCAACGATAATCCCCCGCGAGAAGATGAAATTTTCTTGCCTGAAGAAGGCAACAGTAACGAAGCACGGTTTGAAATATACTCTCCACCCAATAGAGCTGATTATCAAGCCCGAGTGATCTTAATGTACCAGAATCGGACTCTGCAGACAGCCATTTTCAGTGCGCCGATCTCGCGAGAAGGTGTTGTGTCTGGATTTGGTTTCAAGCTCACAGTAGAAGCTTCCATCACCCAAAATCTACGAGACATCGACAAACGCCCCAACTTTGACGCCTGCTTAATCTTCAATCATAACGAACAAGGCGAAACCGAGATGGTGGGAGTTACAAAGAAAGGGGCGGCTCGCATCCAGCTAGATGGAAGCAGCGTTTTTATCAGAAGTCTAAATAAGCTTCTTGAAGAGTATACAACGACTAGCCACATTCATAGCTTCTGTGATAAAGAGACCCATGATCTCCTTTTAAATCTAGCTCAACCGGGCAATAGTCTCTACGATCATGCAAGCGTAGTCCTGGGAGATTTGTTGGATCAAATTCCTGCAAATAAACCGGGGTATAAAACTCCTAAACGAATTCAAGTGATAGAGTCCCCGTCGGGAACCTATTTTCCCGTTGAATTTTTCTATGGTCGACATGCACCCCAGGACAAAGCAGAGGTATGTCTCAACGCTGAGCAAGGTTTAGCGTCTGGCAAATGCTCAAGCCAATGTCCAGCAGATAAGAAAGAAAGAGAAGTCATTTGTCCATTTGCTTTTTGGGGACTTAGCGTGGAGATCGAGCGCCATAAAAGCGATAAGGATCAGGCGCTTTCTTCAGATGAATGTATCATAGATTTTAAAGAAATTCTGCCTAAAGTGAATATTCAACCTTTTAAGAATGCTTTATTTGCTGCAAGCAACAAGGTTGATGAAGTAACTCCCGGATCAATCAGCAAAATGCTGGCTCTGATCAGAAGCCTCGTTGAAAACTGTGAATCCGCTGAAACATGGGACGACTTAGAAAAAAAGGTCGAGAATACCAGTCCGGATATATTGGTACTCGTTGTTCATACATGTAAAGACAAGGGCGTGCCCGCTATGGAAATCGGAGATGGAAAGCTTATGCTCCATTCTTGGATTGAGGAATCTATATTAAAGGCTCCCGGATCAGATAGAAGGCCGATGGTATTGCTTATAGGATGCTCTACGGCGTTTTCGGAGATACCCTTTCAGTCATTCATCCCACGCCTTCAACGAAAAGGCGCAGTTGCAGTATTAGCCACTGTAACATCCATTTCAGGAAGCCTCGTTCCTTCGTTTATGGAAGTGCTAATGCCAGAACTAAAAGCGGCCTGTGCAAGAGGTGGGACTTTTAGCAATGCGGTTCTCAGAACTCGCCAAAAAGCTTTAGCAAAAGGACAACCTTTAGCGGTCGTGTTAGCATCCTACGGCGATGCCGAATTGCTTTTATAGGAGGAAATCAACATGTTCAAGTTGGCAACCCTCCCAGCCGAAAATGGAGACTGTCTTTGGATTGAATATGGGGAACCGGATGACCCCCATAGAATCCTTATAGACACAGGCACGAAGGAAGCCTATGGCCCATTGCGAAAAAAAATCCTGAGCTTGGACACGGAGCATCGTAGTTTTGAACTGATGATAATGAGTCACTATGACAACGATCATATATTAGGAGCGCTAGATCTGTTTCAGGATGATGAGCTTGGAGTTAAATTTGGAGATATTTGGTTCAACGGCTGGGCTCATATTTCGACGCGTCCAAAGGATGAACTCGGTCCAGAAGAAGCAGAGATATTCAGTCACTTTATTATGAAGAAAAGATTGCCTTGGAACGTAAGCTTTTCTAGCAAAGCCGTAGTTCTAAAAGGAGAGAGCCCGATAAGCAAAACACTTCCCGGCGGAATGCAGATAACACTTTTATCTCCAAGGTCCGACGATCTTAAAAAGCTAAAAGAGGATTGGGAAAGCAGACTTTCTGATCATGACCTGGAGCCAGGATTCGGAATGGAAGACGAGCTGCCAGCCGATGTTCTTGGGGGAGATATTGAGAGCCCTACGGCAGATGATGTTATAGAGTGGGCAGAAAAAGAACTTAAAAAAGAACCCAAATATACGGTAACATCTCCAAATCTTTGTTCTATCGCAGTACTTGCTGAATACGAAGGAAAGAGATGTTTTCTAGCTGCTGATGCTTCATCGGACATCTTGCTGGGCTCTATAAAAAGCATATGTCCAAATTCAGAGAGACTCCACGTTGATCTTTTCAAGTTATCCCATCATGGAAGTAGAAATAATTTGAAAAAGGGCCTTCTGGATAATATCGATTGCTCAAAATATGTTATTTCGACTAATGGGAAAACGCATAAACATCCGCACAAGGAAGCAATTTCCAAACTCGTTCTGTATGGGAAGAAAAAACCCTCATGTCTCTATTTCAATTATCAAACAAAGTTCAACGAAATATGGAATGACGAATCTTTTCAAGATGAGTTTCAATATAAATCAATATATGGGGAAGATGGCTTCTTGGAGATAAATATTTAATTTGAGGCGGGGGACCCGAAGGCCTGGAGAAATGACGCGGTGGCGGCTGGCATAAACATTAAATGGAATTCTCCCGCGCACAATTAATGCGGGAGAAATAAAATATCATGATAAGTTCGGATAATAGAGAAAAAAGTACAAAAGACACGATCCTAAAAATATATCTGATAATATTCGTATTTTATTTTCTATTAACGACCAAATTTGTGAATTAATGCATTGGATGAGGGCGATGTAAATTTAGTAGACAATCAAAGGGAGGTGGCAATGAAAGCCGCTAAACGGGCTAAAAAGTCCATCTTATCAAGCCAAATAATCTTTTATTTATTGATATTTATATTCATTTTCACAGGGACAGCTAGTTCAACACCTCCCATATATAAAACAATAGAGAGAGAACAAAGCGAGAGCTATTCTCCCCAAAACGAAGATTTAATGAGGATCTGGATCGTCCATGTCGATCAGGGCGATGGCATACTCATTCAGCTCCCAAGAAAGTACAACTATAATCTGAATAATAGCGGGACGTCTGAGCAACTGGATGTCTTGGCGGATGGCGGCTCTTTTGATAGTGGCAACGAAAAACTGATGATAAATTTTCTTCATGCCCTCTATCCGCAATCGCCGATTACGGTTGAACACATGATTCTCACTCACCATGATTCAGATCATGTACGTGGACTAACTAGAATTCTCTTTGATCCAACCATTACGGTGCATCATATCTATCACAACGGACTGGCTTCCTATCGGCCACAAAAAGAAATTCTTAGCGATATCCAAAAATCAAATGGAGGGATACTAGATAAAAAAAAGAATAAAATTCAAAAAATCATGGCCGCTTTGGAGCAAGACGAGAAGACTCTAAAAAGCAAATACATCATCGGGAACCTAAGCCAACTTAGATCTAAATACGATCAAGATGCCTTCGTTGACCTTTATCAAGATTTTGCTCAGGCTGTTATTGAAAAAACCGCGCCTCACGCCGTTACTGATTTTCCGAGAGTATGGGAGGCTCAGAGATTCGTTAGCGAAGCTGAGGCCTCCGAACGGAAACGGCTGCCTGATATTGACTTCAGCGTAATCTGGCCTCTTGAAGAGCTCAATTCATATAAAAACGCCTGGGACTATACAATTAACGGCAACAGCGTGACTTTTAAGCTCAATTACGGCGATTTTGAGATGCTTTTTCCCGGAGACCAAAATGAAGCGTCTGAAGATGTTATGATTCAACATCTCAAAAGTATTGGTCGAATAGATCTATTGAAGTGTGACATTCTTAAAGCCCCCCATCATGGCAGCAGACATAATTTGAAAGCCTTTTTTGACGCCGCCCAGCCGGTCTTAACGGTCGCATCCATGGGGCGACAGGGTGTCACTATTAATTGGAAGCACCCGTCAACGGAAGTCGTTCAGTGGGCTGGAGGCGCGAACCGCTTTTACTCTACCTATCTCCATGAGCGCGTATTTAATTGGGAAAAGATGAAGGATAAAGATTATAAGAACGCAATGATAGAAAAGACGCACATCCTAATCGAAACGGACGGCAAATGGTTTCGATTAGTTGAAATAGATGCCGATGAAGTTGACTTCAATAAGATTCCAATTATAGGACAAACATCCCGAGGGGATGGAACCTGTTGGATCAAAGCCAGGTGATAAAGGGAGGAATGCCATGAATATCGGTAAAGATCTCTTTGACATTATCGGAGTGCTGATTGGTTTTGTGGCGGTGATGCTTCTTTTAAGTCTGCTTGTGACTGGATTAGTTCAATCCGTGCAAGCGCTCCTTCGGACAAGAGCCCGCAATTTGAGAAAAGGGATTGAAGAACTGATAAGAATTGTAGCAGAAAAGAAGGATGACAGCAAGAAACTTGCAGGCGATATACTAAATTCCAATTCTTTTTTGGTGCTGGGCAAACAAAAGAATCCAAACAGCTATCTATCGAGGGCGATCGGATCGCCCGTATCATATATCGACTCCAGCAAATTACCTGAAGCTGTTCATGCTGCTTTTATGGAGGCTGCTCCTAAGCAGCGGGATGCTGGAGAAATTGAAAGCGAGAGTAGCCAAATCAGCGAAAAGATGAGCAAAAACTGGCCGCTTCTGGAGAGGCAGCTAGAAAAGCAGTTTATAAAGTATATCCGGATTATCACTTTAGTATGCGCTCTTGTAGTAGCTTTTTCTTTTCAGGTGAGTGCTCCTGACGTTCTAAATAGGTTAGCGATTGATCCTGATCTTCGCTCGAAAATCGTATCCGAAGCGATGACAATATACGAAGGAGGCGGAGAAAAAGCCGGTCTTGTCCCAGCATATCGAGACGTTTCCGAACAGGCGTTAATCGAAGTGGAAAAGAAGTATCCAGATCTGGAAAAGTGTGAGAAAATCGAGCAGTTTAGCGGGAGCGGCAAGACAAGGTACGATATCTTGGAGGAATTCGGCGAGGTATTGGAAAGCTTGAGGAGCGATATCCCTAATCTCGATATTAATGAAGTTGGCAACTATTTTAAGGAGCAGTTGGATAACTTTTACCAAGAGGAGGAAGCCCAGAACAAGAAGCAGATGCGCGCCGCTCTTGATACGTTAAGCAAGTTCAATATCGGCTTCTGGCCGGATGGTTGGACTTTCTACAAGGACAAACGCGGCATTCAATGGCAGAATATCATCGGGGTCCTTGTTACTGTCGTCTTGCTGAGCTTCGGCGCGCCGTTCTGGTATGAACGACTCAAGGATGTGGTGAAATTAAAGGACGCCCTGTCAAAAGGGATCAAAAAGGAGGATGAAAAGAAAGGAAACACGTAAGATCGAAAGACAATATCGGAAGGGCGAAGAAAGGTTGCTGGGAAGGATAATGATTGATTTGTGCGCTCCGGTAGAAGATATCGATACTCACTCAAAGCACAAAGCGACCGAAGAGGGGATTGCTTTGTGCCTATCCGGGGGCGGCTATAGGGCAATGCTATTCCATCTCGGAGCATTGTGGAGATTGAACGAGCTGGGAATTCTGAAGAAAATAGCAAGAATATCGAGCGTTTCCGGAGGCTCTATTGTCGCCGGCGTGCTCGGCATGAATTGGGACAAACTGGATTTCGACTCAAGCTTGTTTGCCCAAGGCTTCATATCTCAAGTCGTAAAGCCCATAAGGAGACTGGCTGAAAAGACAATCGACATAAAAGCCATACTAGAAGGATTATTCACCCCAGGCACGATAAACAACAGGCTGATTCAAATATATAAAAAGACATTATTCGGCAAAACAACCTTGAGAGATATGCCCGATGATCCTCCTCGGTTCGTTATCAACGCCTCTAATGTTCAATCTGGCGCACTGTGGCGGTTCATGAAGCCATATATGGCCGATTGGAAGGTCGGGAGAATCAATCAGCCAGACATCCCGTTGGCGGTTGCCGTAGGCGCCTCTTCCGCTTTCCCCCCTTTTTTGTCGCCGGTGGTGCTCAGACTTCGTATCTCAGATTTCGTTCCCAATAGCGGAGATGGCCTTCAGAAAGAACCGTTCATGAGCAGAGTAATTCTTACTGATGGCGGAGTATACGATAACCTCGGGATTGAAACAGCTTGGAAGAGATATAGGACAGTATTGGTTAGTGACGGTGGGGGACAGATTGAGCCCGAAGCGAAGCCTAGGAAGAACTGGATAAGCCACCTGTTTCGAACATTCCAGATCGTCAATAATCAGGTCCGAAGCTTAAGAAAACGGCAGGTCATCCAATCATTTAAGAACGGATCGAGGCAAGGAACGTATTGGGGTATCCAAACTGATATCGCCGATTATGATCTCACTGATGCGTTGAGTTATCCGCACGATAAAACGATGGAACTTGCCAGGATAAGGACTAGATTGAAAAGGCTTGATCCTACATTACAAGAACGGCTAATCAACTGGGGCTATGCCGTATGCGATGCGGCAATACGAAAGCACGTTGACCGTGGCTATGAACCACCGAAAAGTTTCCCTTATCCTGAGTCAAATATTTAATGCATTATCAATCAATATGAAAGAGCTTAGTTTTCGTAAAAGCTAGAATATTCAGGAGGAAGCAATGGCTAAATGGGTATATGCATTCGAAGACGATGAAATTGATATTGTTCTTAGCGCATTAAAACACAGTGCTGAATGTCCGTCTCTTCTAGAGAACAAAGATCTTATGAAGAACTTATTTGATAAAATGAGGGCAAGAATTAAGCAAGAACAATACATAAAACATCATGTTTTTATTGTTCTCTCGACTATGGGTTCGAAAAGGTACGAGGAACTTAATGAAGACCAGAACTTAAAATATGATTTACATTTAACCATTTATCATAAACGCGCCTTAAAGAGCTCATTTGAAAATATATTAAAAGAGTTGGGTTCATCTAAAACGATAACATATGATGATTGCGAGAAATTTGAAAAAGTGTCCGATTGCATAGCCTTATTGAGGGGGAAATTGTGAAAAAACTGTTTCTTTTTCTGTTCTTCTGTCCAAGTCTTTTGTTTTGTGAAACTAGTATTTTGAGCAGATTTACGCTTCGCCAATCATTTCAAACTAAAAGTGGCAACGCAGAGCCAGCTACCATTGCTTATACCAATCCAAAAGAAGCGAAATCTTCATACTTGATGAATGCTGCCATTGGTTTTAATTTATTCCCTGAGTCGAAAACATATTTATCCATCTACCCATTTGTTGAATATCATCGAAATACGTTAATTGATAAAGAACAATTCAACTATCTAGGGGGAATCTCAATTGAGTGGGTACCATTCGACATTTTAAAAAATAAATGGTCACCTGTCCTAATATCATCGGCTGCCTATAACAATGATAAGCAGAAGAAAATCGAATCATTTAAAGGCAGCATGTATTTAACGCTGGTTTTCAAGTGGTCCAGTTTTAATATTTTCAAAACCATTTTTGTCGAAGCATTTCCATATATAGGAATCGAAAACGAAAATAGAATGAAAACTGAAGCAATAGATAAGAAAGGGAACATATATAGAACATTCCTGAGGTTTAACTTAAGCTGCAATCCTTTTATGGTAATTGGTGTAATTAAAGAAAGAATCGAAATTAATCTTGATCTTCAACATCGATACGACTTTATCACTCCATTCAAACAATTAAGTAGAGATCATAGCTATTTGTTATTAAGTTGTAGCTATAAAGTTTACCAATCAGAAGACAAGAAGAAAAGCGTTGAAATTGGAATCGAATATGTGAATGGTGAAGATCCCGTAAGGGGGTTTGAAAAACAATGCTATCATGCGGTTATTCTAAAAATGAAACTCTAAGAAAAAAATACTTTGATAATTGATTCCTCTGATCCACAAGCAAGACGATGCAGAACGAGGATAAATTTGACATTTGCTCTTTATGGTAATCTATTATTAGAGAAATTGGTTTTCAGGAAAGGGGATTTTGCTCTCGAAATGAGAAAATACAATATTTTAGGAGGTTTATTATGGCAAGAAGACCAGGATACCCATTGAACAGAAAAAGATATTGCGGGAACACGAATAAAATGGAGGTTCACGATTTAGACAGTGAAGACAGAAGGCAATTTGCTTGTCAGATTGATGAAATTATAGCCTCTGGCCACGCAAATTCCTTTACACCTGACACGTTGGAACAAGCCCATAAAGAAGGGTATGATAATTGTGCTTATTGTATAGGAAGGAGTACGAGATAGTTTTATATATGTGCTTTGATATTAAACACTGTAAGTCGTCAGACGGTTTCGGATTAGCGTGCTGATTTCTTAAGCTACGGATTCCGACTCTCATGATAATTTAGCTGACGCCGTTTGGCAAGGGTTCAAGCATCGCCATTCGGTTAAACACCCTTCTCATCTTCATGGTCTCCTTGCGGACCTTTTCCCTCTTTTCAGGATCACGCGGTCCCTTCCGTAATACTTGTCTGCGGGGGTCACGTTATCGATAGCCTCGTGATACCGCTGGTGATTGTAATAATCCACCCACTCCCGGATCCTTTCGGTCAACTCGGCGGGTGCATAGTAATTGTCCAATAGGATCCGGTTCTTCATCGACCGATGGTACCGCTCGATCTTCCCCTGGGTCATGGGAAGCAAGGATTCGAACCTTGATTGCATGATCCAGAGAACTGTATCCCAGATGTCCACTTTTCATCTTTAAAGAGTCCATTTTTCACCTTTAAACTGTCCAGTTTTCAATTTTAAATAACAATTTCACGCAAAATGCTTGACAATACCCGTCATTTTACCTATATTAAATACGTATATTATAAAGAGGAGGGAAGAACGATGGAAAAATTATTTGAACTCCCTGAATTGCTCACATTATCAGGTGAAATATTCAATGGAGAAAATGCGGTAAGCGGCAAAGGAACGGGTTGCGAAAAAGGGTGTGAAGGTGGTTGTGCTAATGGTTGTTCCGCTGGAGGTGGAGATGGAAAGCCACCTTTTGGAGGTTAACTAATACCTCTTTCGGTGCACCCTCCTTTCGCTCAATAGACCTACGAAATATCGTAAGTTCATCTAAAGCAAAAGGTGAGAGTCTAATATTTTCAAGCATTCTAATTTTGACAGGGGAATTGATAAATTTTTATAATGAAGGTGAAAAAAATAAAATGCCTATTGACTTAGCTCATAATCCAGGTTTCATTATTTACGAGTTTGGAGTAAGTAATCGTTTTGGTAGAAACGCAGGCTTTTATAAGGCGATCAAAGAGCTCTTTCTCCCGGAAACGTCGATTGAACCGGTAGCAAATCTCGGATAAATTAGGATTGCAAATGTTTTTCGGAGACACCACGGTGAGGGCCCCGGATGACAGCCTTTGCATTGGAAATCAATCGATGAATCCAAGGCAGGAGTCGGCCTGCAGCTTTAGGGTCTCGAAGGACAACTTTGTAATGAGTCACGGTGTTCCCATTTATGGCTTTTCCATAAGACGTCCAACCATCGGTGCGAATGGCCTCCAAAAGACGTTGACTTTCTTCAGTCTTCGGTCCATAGCCAAGTCTCTCCAAGAAACTCTGAACGGTGGTGGCCGAAGCATTGTCAACCACTTTCATGTGTGCAAATCCAGGCCGCTTTTCACGGTAGTGTAAAATTTTATGTGTGAAATTGGAGAGAGATGTGGAAGAAAAGGCTCTTTTCCTTTATAAGGATTAAAAGCGACATTCTTATGAAAGGAGAAAGAGCCCATGAAAGTCAGTCTGAGCGTAACAGAGCTGACGAAAGTTTTCAAGGAGATTCAAGTCCAGCCGGAACGGATCTTTGAGATGATGCGGACGGAGATGAATCACGGCATCGGCGAGTATCTGACGGAACTAATGAGAGCGGAGTTGAGTCATTTTCTTGGCCGGGAGCCTTATGAGAGAAAAGAAGGAGAGACGAACCATCGCAATGGCTCCTACGAGCGACAGTTCACGATGAAACGGTTTGGGTAGGTGACGGTCAAAGTTCCTCGGGATCGGGAGGGCGAGTTTCAAAGCGATGTCCTGCCGCGGAGCAAACGGTATGAGGACGAGCTGAGGAAAGATGTTTGTCTGATGTACTTGACGGGGGTGAGCACGCGGATGTTGTCGATGATCTCGAAACAGTTGTTGGGACGGAAGATCTCGGCGGGACAAGTCAGCCGGGCGAACCAGGATCTCAGTGAAGCCGTGGAACAGTGGCGGACGCGGAGTTTGGAAGGAGAGAAGATCAAGTATCTGCTCGTGGATGGGGTCAATTTTGCGATGCGGGCCAGCCGCAGCGTAGAAACGGTGCCGGTCCTGGTGGCGATCGGAGTGAGAGAAGATAGCACACGCTTGGTGCTGGGCCTGCAGGCCGGCGACAAGAAATCAGCTGCCAACTGGCGGGAGTTCTTCAAGGACCTGAAGAGTCGGGGACTTCGCGGCGAGGACGTGACGTTGGGCGTCATGGATGGACTTACGGGGTTGGAAATCGTCTTTAAAGAAGAGTTTGGGAACGCCCAAGTCCAGCGCTGCCAGGTCCATGTGGCGCGGAACGTGTTGGCGAAGGTCCCGCAGAAACTCAAACAGGGGGTGGCGGATGGCATGCGGTCGATCTTTTATGCGTCGTCCAAAGAAAAGGCAAGGGAATTTTTTGCCCAGTTCAAGGAGCGTTGGGAGAAGGAGGTTCCCTCGGCGGTTAAATGCCTGGAGAACTCCCTGGACGCATGTTTGACATTTTTCAAGTTTCCTCCGGAGGAATGGCAGGCGATGCGGATGACGAACATCATTGAGCGGCTCAATAAGGAGTTCAAACGCCGGACCAATAGCATGGAGATCGTCGCCGGGGAGAACGCTTGTTATCGTCTCCTGGCCTTCATTAGCCTAAAGATGGAGATGCATTGGAAAAGGAATCCCATAGGAAAAGCAGCCTATCATCTGCCGATCTTCCAAAAAGTCCCTTTAGCAGAATTCATACAAAATGCTTGACAGTACCGTTGCGGTCTCGATAAAGAGATACAGCACACAAAACTGTACTTTTTCGCTCAATTCCTCTGCCTGTCTTATGACCTCTTGGTCCGAAAAACGAATCATCCATTTCAATAAGGCCGGCAAGATGATATTCAGCATCTCTGTCCGCCATCGCTTTATGAACTTTATAAGCCATCAACCAAGCCGTCTTGTAATCTTTTATTTCCAACACGTGCTGCATCTCGGATATCGATATACCTACCTTATAAATAGCCATGTGATAAATGAGCCAATACCATTTGATCAGAGGCATCCGGGTTTTATGGAATATCGTCCCTGCTGTCATACTGATTTTTCCGCGACACGATTTGCAATTCGGAATATTCCTCGTTCTGATAAACCAAGCTTCATCATGTCCACATCGAGGGCATCTAAAGCCATCAGGCCATCTCATTTTTTGAAGATGCCGTGCGCAGGCTTCTTCAGTGGAAAATTCCTTCTGAAATTCAAGCAAGCTGCGTCCTCTGTAGGCTTTGGTCATTTTCGTACCCTCGGCAACTTGAGGGTACATTTTCTTTATGAGCTAAGTCAATCGGCATTTTTTTCAATAATTTGCGGTAGAAAGAAAATGTTCAATACTTGTAGAGGTTTAATTTTCAAGCATCCGGGAGTTATTGAACAGCCTATTATTTGAAAAAGGAAATAAAAATCATGGAAAAATTATTTGAACTCCCTGAATTGCTCACATTATCAGGTGAAATATTCGATAGCCAAAATGCTGTAGCTTTTCCATCAGCTTGCGAGGCAGGGTGTGAGCCTGGTTGTGTACCTGGAACAGGAAGTGGAGAACTCCCCGTGGAATCCCTTTAAAGATTTGCTTTGACTTCATCCTAGAAATGAAAAGCTGAAGAAGCAGCGAATTTAATAAATTTTTTAAAATTGAATTTTGAAAGGAGGTGATAAATTGTGTCAAGTCAATTTAATGAAGAAAAAGATGTAACTCAAAGCCAAGATGATGAGATTAGCATTGATGAATATGTAGTAATAAAGAAAAATCCCTTAGTAACCATTCGTGAAGAGATGGAAGAGGATGGTAAATATGTCTTGTTTAATGCTGAAAATGAATTTATTTTAGTTATCAATTCTACTGGAAAATTTATCCTTGAAAATTGTGATGGTAAAAGAAATTTGAAAGAAATTGCAGATCTAATTGAAAAAGAATTTACAATAAAGAAAAAGGAAGAAATAGATTTAATAGGAATTGTAAAAGAATTTGCGAAATTTTTATTAAAAGGAAAACTGGTCTTAATAATTAAAGAGGAATAAAAGTAAACAACCCCGCGGCAAGCCGCGGGGCATTAAGAGCGCAGCTTAAATTCAAGCTGCGCAGGCCCTTGCTCTAGATCACGATGATGATTGATATATCGTTCGATCAGCTGACGAGTCATTCGGTCTCCGACTGTCCGGGCAAAATATCCATCTTCCCACAACTCCCCCGCCCACAATCTCTTTTTCAATCCCGGGAACTCGCGGAACAATCCCTTGGCACTATGGCTTTTGATAATCCCGACCACATCTCCAATCAGGCGCGTCGGGGGAAACGACACCAGCATGTGAATGTGTTCCAGGCCAACTTCCAATTCGATAATTTCAAACCTATAGTCCTCACATATTTCCCTGATCAATTGTTCCGCTCGTTCCTTAACCTCCGCCCGCTCAAATATATCTTTCCGATATTTCCGACACCAGACCAAGTGGTAACTGGTGTCGGAGACCGAATGACTCGTCCGCTTGAGCCCCACACATTATATATATCACAACACCGAGCAAGGGCCTATGCGGATAAGGGGACTTTTCCGGTCCCCCTTATAACCCCCTCGGCAAGGCATGCATTCCTCCCCGCGGCAAACCGCGGGGTATCCTGCAAAGGAGTCCCATGAAACCAGAATTGAAATCGCTTTATATTTATTTAACTGATGAATGTAACCTGCATTGCATGCATTGCTGGCAAGATGCCCCCTTGGCTGGAAAAGACAACTTATCAACTTTAAAGTTTAGGGAATGCAAAGATTTTTTGAATACTGCAATTAGCCTAGGTTTAAGAAGTGTTACTTTTTCTGGTGGTGAACCACTTCTGAATTCATATATCTTTGAATTCGCTTCGTTCCTCAAAAAAAATAACATCTGTATGGCAATGGAAACCAATGGATTATTGATTAATGAGAATATTGAAGCAATTAAAAATTCAAATATTTATTGCTGTATAAGCCTAGATGGGATTAATGCAGATACCCACGACATGCATAGAGGTCTAAAAGGTGCATTTCAGAAGACAATAAAGGGAATTGAAGCGCTTGAAAAAGAAAATTTGTATTATCAATTGATCATGGTCATCTCCCGGTTTAACTATCAAGAATTAATTCCACTGCTAAACTGGGTAAAGGATAAATGGTTATATTCTAGGCAATTTAAAATCAATATCGTTGTTAAATCTGGCCGTGCTAATGATATGTATAAAAAAGGCTTGTTATTCGAAATAGACGAATTGCTCACGATATCGGATGAAATCGGAACTGTAGTTAAAAATTATCCATTTCAGATTCTTCTGCATCTCGATCCTGCTTTTTTCCCATTTAAAAATTTTTCATTAAACTATTTTTGTGGAGGACATTGTGGCTATAACTATTCATTAAGTATTCTGGCCAATGGCGAGGTATCAATTTGCTCTTTGGGAAAGCAAATAAAGAAATATGTCTTCGGTCATGTTTCAGATGTCGATCTAAAAGATTTATGGGAGAACAATATAATTTTGAACGAAATCCATGAAAGCACCCATCTCAAATTAAAAGGAATTTGTTCAAATTGTGTGTTCAGAAAAATGTGCGTTGGTGGTTGCCGCGCAAATGCGCTCCTTGAATATGGTGATTTTTTTGCGCCTCAACCTAAATGTCAGCAATATTATGAGTCTGGAAAGTTTCCACCGTCACGATTAATAGATCCAACCCGCAAAATTGAATATTGTACCAAAAGAATGAAGTTTTGATTAGAAATATGAGGATAATAAATGCAATCTTAAAAGTTCTATGAGAAAAGAAAGCATTAGCGATGATCTTTTTGTTAATTGACGCAGCAAAATAGAACAAAATGAAATTTTTAGATAAAACCTCAATTGAAAATTTAAAAAAGATTTTTAAGATTATTAAAATTTATAAAAAGGCCTGTATTTTATCAGCAGTGCTATTTTTTTTAGTCGCATCTTTAAAATTACCTATGCCTTTATTAACAGGATATTTGATTGATAATGTCATTTTAAGAAAAAAAATTGCATTGCTGAATAGTATATGCGGACTGTTGATCCTTCTTACAATCATTTATTTATTATTAAACTACTTGAAAGATAAAATGACTTTTATTATACAAACGCAAATAATGATCCGGCTCAGAGTTAAATTGCTTTCTCATGTTCAACAGTTGAAGATTAAGGATATTTCTGCCATGGAAACTGGATATTTATTAGCAAGAATAATGGATGATCCTTATTATCTAAGCGGGCTTCTCTTCCAATCCCTTTTTAATTTTGCTCAGAGTATCATTACATTATTAATCGGAATTATTGTTATTTTTACAATCAACTGGCGTTTGTCCCTGGTGACATTGATCATTCTACCTTTTTTTGTTAAATCAAATTCTTTATTTATTGATAAAATCAAATACTGGACAAATAGAATAAAAGAACAAAAGGCAATTATTACAAAAGAATTAAGTGGATCTTTAAGAGCTATTAAAATCACTAAATTATTTTTGTTGTACGGGGAAGAAAAGTTAAAGTTCTTTAAAAACCTAAGGAAAGAGTTTGAATATTCTATGAAACAATTCAATTATGATTATCTCATATTAATAACTTCGGGTTTTTTTGCAGCACTAGGACCATTAGTTGTTGTATGGTTTGGAGGATTTGAAATAATCAATAATCGTATGACCATCGGCCAATTGGTTGCGTTTAGTTCTCTATTGGGCTTTCTTTTTAATCCAGCCAAAACGATGTTGAATATCCATATCGATTTCCAGAAATCATTGGTTTCGCTAAACAGGATTTATGAAATCTTAATGATGCCTATTGAGGAAACTTATGGTGGGTCAATAAATAAATATAGGTCGCCTCGCAATTTTGATATTGAGTTCAAGAATATATCATCTAGTTATAATGGCTTAGACAAAGTCCTGGAGGATATCAACTTAAAAATTACCGAAAATGAAACCATTGCTCTTGTTGGACCCATAGGATCTGGTAAAAGTACTTTGATTCATTTATTGATAAGACTTTATGATCCTATTGAGGGAGCAATATTTATTGGTGGTGTAAACATCAAGGATATTCCGTTGAAAAAACTGAGAGATTCAATTGGTGTTGTATCACAGAAGGATTTTTTATTCTCAACTTCCATTTATGACAATATTCGGCTGGGTAATCTTAAAGCTGGGCATGAAGATATCATCCAAGCGACACATATGGCTAACGCCTATGATTTTATCAAGGCATTACCAAACGGTTTTGATACAGCGGTGGGTGAAGGAGGAGAGTTCCTCTCGGGAGGTCAACTGCAATTGATTAGCCTCGCCCGAGTTCTATTGAAGAAACCTCCTATTTTAATCTTAGATGAACCTACTTCTGCAGTGGATTCAAATACTGAAAAACTCATACAGGAAGCACTCAAACAATTTGCCAGAGGAAGACTTACTATAATTATTTCTCACAGATTATCCACAATAGTCAACGCTGATAGAGTTGTTATTATGGAAAATGGCAGGATCATGGATATAGGTTCGCATACGGAGTTGTTAATGAAAAATATTTTTTACACTAAAATTTATAACGAACAGATTGATTCATTTATTAAAAAAATCCCGTAGAGGTTCTTATGATTCATTTTACCAAAGTACCGATTTCAGTCAGAATTTTATTAACCAAAAAATGTAACCTTCGATGTAACTTTTGTTTGGCAGATGCTGGAAATGCTGAAACAGAGAATGAGCTGGAAACTTCGGAGTGGTTAAGGTTTTTTGAGAGATTAAGAGAGCTACAAGTTTTTTCGATTACCCTTTCAGGTGGAGAAGTTTTTTTGCGGAAGGATATTTTTGAACTTTTAACAAAATTGAGGGGTAACCGATTGCATAAGATCGTAATCTTGACAAATGGAACCTTAATCACTAAGGAAATTGCAAAGCGTTTGAATCAGCTAAATATTAGATCTTTAGCCATATCAATTGATGGTTCAGAAGAAAGACATGACCAAATCCGAGGTAAAGGCAGTTTTAAAAAATCCATAGAAGGTATTCATAATCTATTAAAGTTTGGTATAATCCCTCAAATTTTATTTACACCTATAAGGAATAATTATGATAATCTTGGAGAATTAATTGATTTTCTGACTATATTGGGTATAAGGGATATTCAGGTTAACACATTGGATCCTAAAGGAAGGTGTTTCGATATATATAAAGACATTGTATTAGAATACCCAAACCAGGTAAAGGAATTTTTGGAAGTCATTGATAAAAAAAGAGAAGAATATTCCAATTGTAAAATAAATTGTGAGTTTGGTTTTTACTATCATTTACCTGAAACTTATAATTATTATTTAAAAAATCCGGAAAATTTTAAAATGAAACATTTAAAGGATGGATGTAGTGCTGCTTCAACTTCATGTACAATTACTCCTACTGGAGATGTCATTCCTTGCGAAGGATTTCCAACTTTTATAGGTGGCAACATTCGAAACCAGAATTTACTGGATATATGGACCAATTCACCAAAATTTCAGATCATTCGTGACCTGGCGAAGTTCTCCATGGACCAAGTCCCGAAATGCAAAGATTGCAAATACATTTATTTATGCGATGCGGGGTGCAGGGCTAACGCATACCTAATTTATAATGATTTATTAGGTCCTGATATTTTATGTCCTTATTGGGATAACCCACTAATCTATAAAAAAAATGAAGAAGAAAAGAATGAAGAATAGAAGAGTCACAAGTGCACCAATAGAGATCCAATTGCTAATAACAAAAAATTGCAATTTAAAGTGTGTTTATTGTAGTGCAACTGAACTTCAAAATATCGACAAGGAACCTGAATTAACCAATACTGAATGGGTAAACTTGCTGACCCGATTAAAAAAGATCAATGTATTCAAGATAACTTTCTCAGGTGGAGAGCCATTTATGAGGGATGACTTTTTAAATATTTTAGCAAAAGCCAAAGATTTAAACTTCCCCACTATATCATTGAATACCAATGGGACATTGATTACAGAGGAAGTGGCTAAAGAATTGAAAAAAATAAATACAAATAAAATTAATGTTAGTCTGGATGGAGATGAGGAGGCAAATGATAATCTTAGAGGAGTTGGTTCATTCCAGAAGTCAAGCTTGGGCATTGAGAATTTGGTAAAAGAAGGTATCATTCCAGAGATCTTATACACACCGTTAAGATCTAATTATAAAAAACTGTATGACATGACAGGATTGCTTCAATTGTTAGGAGTTAGAGAAATCAATTTTAATTCCCTCCATCCTACAGGAAGAAGCAAAGATAAATACAATGAAATCATTTTAGATCCATTTGTTGAAATAAATAAATTTCAGCTTATTATTGACGAAACGAGAAAAAAATACAATAATATTCGAATAGCAGAGGGCAATACGTTTTATAAGAATTTACCTATCCGTTATTATAATTATAAAAACAAAATCACTTTAGATAAACCCAAACAAGTGGCTTTAAAACCATGTTCTGCAGCTCATGCCTCATGCAACATTACCTCTAGTGGCTGGGTAATTCCCTGTTCAGAATGGTTTGATTTCCGGGGAGGAAATATAAGAGATCAGGATATTCTGGATATATGGCGAAATTCAAAGGAATTTCAGGAAATCAGAAATATTTCAAAATTCACAACCGCTCAGATTCCTTACTGTCGGAACTGCCCATATAATATCTTTTGTCATGCGATGTGCCGTGCAGATGCATATAATTTATTTGCTGATTTATTAGCACCCGATCCCTTTTGTCCATTTTGGAGGATTAGATGAGTGCGCCGAGCAAAGCTTGCCTTATCCAGTTGGTTACCCTTTCAAGGAGGTGGATAGATGAAACAACTCATAAGAGGGTAGTTTAACTTGCCTACAAGTGGATAAACAGGAGAGGGCATAAGAAGAGCTATGACTGGGAGCAATTCAAGAAGTTTCTCATATACAATCCTCTGCCAGCACCAAAGATAATGAGGTGGGCCTCTCCCCAAATTTCGGACAGAGCAATAAGGTGCATTTTGACCTGCCATAACTCAAAAGGAGGAGGTATGGTAGAATGGTCAACATGCGCAGACAACAGGACGCCGGATTCAAGGCCAAGGTGGCATTAGAAGCTGCCAAAGGGGATGTCAAGGGTCATCGAATAATTACCCTCAATGGTCATCGAATATTTACCCCCTGCCCATTTTTAAGATTCTTCAGCCTCGGGCTCTCGGATGAGCCCGGCTTTGACTTTTTCCCTGAGCCGGTAGGAGTTGCCCTTGATGTTGATCGTGGTGGAGTGGTGCAGGATCCTGTCCAAGATGGCCGTGGCGATGACCGGGTCGCCGAAGATCTCGTTCCACTGGGAGAAGCTCCGGTTCGAGGTCAGGATCAGCGCCCCTTTTTCGTACCTCCTGGAAACGAGTTGGAAGAACAGATGCGCGCCGTGGCGGTCGATGGGGATATAGCCGATCTCGTCGACGATCAGGAGCTTGGGCTGGCAGTAGAACTTCAGCCGCTCCTCGATCCGGTTCTCCGAGTACGCCTTGGTCAGGGAGGCGATCAGCGGCATGGCTTGGGTAAAGTACGTCCGGTAACCTTCTGTGACGGCCTTGACGCCCAAGGCCACGGCTAAATGAGTCTTCCCGACGCCGGGCGGCCCGAGGAAGATGACGTTCTCGCCGTTGGAGATAAACCGGCATTCCGCCAGCTCCTTGATCCGTTTCTTGTCGATCGAGGGTTGGAAGGCGAAGTCGAAGCTCTCGAGAGTCTTGACGTAGGGGAACTTGGCCAACGCCGTCCGGAAGGCGATGTTCTTCTCCTGCTTGGAGGCGACCTCCTGAGAGAGGATCTCGTCCAGGAAGTCGGTGTAGGAAACGCTGTTCTTGGCTGCCTCCTCGAGGGCTGTTTCGAGCCGCTCGTGGATCCGGTAGAGCCGGAGATGGCGAAGGTTGTCCTGGATGTGGGAGAGGCTCATAGCGCGCCTCCTTCCAGAAGGCGCTCATAAACGGCCAGGTCACGGACCTCGACGTCATCGGGGGGCGCGGCCGTGGGCTTGGCCGCCCTGAACAGGCCCCAGTAATGCGACTTGTCGATGCTCGACCGGTAGGCGCCCTCGATCCGCGAATGACAGGAGATGAGCTCGCCCGAGTGATAAATCTTGATCTGATCCCCGTCGGTCAGGACCTCGACTTGTTTCCCGGCCAGCCGGTACGGGACCGAGTAGCGGTTGGTCTGGAAGGCGACAAGACAGTCCTTGGAGACGTGCCTTATCGAACGCTCCTCGAGGACGTAGGCCCGCCGGCCCTGGCACGAGAGAAGCAGATCCTTTTCCTCAAGGAACATCTCGGCGGGCTTGCGGTGGGTCGTGCCGTGGATCCGCTGGTCGGCGACATTTATGATCCACTCGAGAAGCCAGGCGTTGAGATCTTCGAGACTTCGGAACTCTTTGCCCCGGAGGAACCGCTTGACGTACTTAACGCCCGACTCCACCTTGCCCTTGGTCTGGGGCCTGTACGGCCGATGGGGCCGCGGCTGGAAGCCGTAATGTCGGCTGAAGTCCCAGAAGACCGGGTTCCACTCGAAGCGCGACCCCGCAAAGTCCCGGCCCAGCACCACCGACTTCAGGTTGTCGTAGAGGATCTCGTGCGGCACCCCGCCCAGGAACTCGAAGGCCTCCTCGTGAGAGCGCAGGAAGGCGGGCATCTTCTCGTCGGCCGTGGCGACGGCGTACACCTTCCGGCTAAAGCCCAGGGTCAGAACGAACAGATGGACCTTCGTCCTTTTTCCCGCGATGATCGTCCAACACTGGCCCCAGTCGGCCTGGCCTTGCCGCCCCGGCGGTGTTTCGAACCGGACCGTGGCTTCAATCTCGACTTCCTTCCGCAGCGGGCTGACGTAGCGCTTGACCGTCTGGTAGCTTCCCCGGTAGCCCCGCGCGCTTATCTCCTCGAAGATCGCCTGAGCGCAGTAGGCCACGGCAGCCACTCTCTGGAGGATGTACTTCTTAAAGGGTTCCAAAACTCCTCCCTCCGCCGGTTTCCTGGCATAAGGCAGAGGCGAGCCCTGAAGAAGGATCTTCCGCACCGTCTGGATGCTCAGTCCGATCGCTCGGGCAATCGACTTCTTCGTCTCCTTGAGCTTGAATCGGCTGTGGATCTCATGCCACAGTTCACCTTTGACCATCTCTTCTCCTCCCGACTTGACTGCCGGGAGGAAGCATACCCGTTGAAAACTCATCTGTTAACCCCTTTCAGGTCAGGGGGTAATTTTTCAATGACCACAAAGGGTTAATATTGCATGACCGCTGACAGGGGAAAAGACTGTCGCTCAGATATCGAGCGAATTCGGTGTCCATCCCAACCAGATCCGGCAGTGGCGCCGGCATCTTCTGGAGACGCTCCCGGATCTTTTTTCCGACCGAAGAAAGCAAGTGGAGAAGAGCCGGGATGAGCTTGAGGCAAAGCTTTTCCAGCAGATCGGCCGGCTCAAGGTGGAACTGGATTGGCTTAAAAAAAATCTCAGTTGCTCCGATAGAGAAAAAGAAGGCGTTTGTTGAAGTGGGGAATCCGATGATCCCGATCGCAAGGCAGTGTGAACTCCTAAGGGTCTCTCGCTCATCGTTGTATTACGATTCCCAGCGGGATGATGGCTACAATCTGATGCTGATGAATCGGATTGATGAGCATTACGAAAACGCCGTTTTACGGCGTGCCGAAGATGACGGCCTGACTGGGGGCCGTGGGATATACGGTCAATCATAAGAGGATCCGGCGCCTAATGCGGCTGATGGGCCTTGAGGCGATTCATCCCAAGCCGAGGCTGAGCGTCGGCGGGCCTGATCATAAGGTCTATCCTTATCTTTTGAAAGGGATTACAGTTGACCATCCGGATCAAGTCTGGGTCACCGATATTACCTAAGGTCTGCTGAAAAACGCGATAACGTTACGTAAGTCCTTGACTTCATTATAAATTAATGCTATATTACGGGCAAGTTCAATGCCTCAAGTACACGGATTTTCGATTTCACTCCCTAAAAGCCGTGCACTTTGCGAAGGAGCCTCAGCCCGTGTATCGTCCTAAAGACCGTAACACCCGGCCTCTTTTTCCCGAGCTTTTTCCGTTCGGCGGCAAGCTCGACGATCGCAATCGTTGGCTTCGGATCGTGGGGCTTGTGCCTTTTCGCAGTTTCGGCAAAAATGGCTTTTGGACATTAAAACAGCTAAAATGGCAATGTCACGGACAAAACAATCAGGCTCTCAATGCACCTTATCCAAGCCTCTTTCTTGTCCAAACAATGGGGAGATCCTCAAGGAGAACCTACACTCTTTCTCTTAAGAAGGAATGCATTACCGAAGAACCGTGTGCGGGAAATCTGCATGCACGCTCTGTGAAGGGCATCAAATAACCAAAGAAAGGAGGTTATAGAGATGTCTACTCGACAATCTGCAATCATATTTATTAAACATCGATTATTTTTTTGTATAACTATTTATTTTTTTATCTTGATGTGTTCAATGACTCACAATTTTGCCGAGGAACCTAACAAGGTTTTGTCTACTATATTTTCGGATCAACAAATCAAGATTGATGGAATTTTGTCCGAAGAAATTTATCAGCATTTGATTCCTATCGAGGACTTCGTTCAGTACCATCCTAAGAACGGGGAAAAACCAACATTTAAAACTCAGGTATATTGCTGGTATGATCGTCGCAATATTTACTTCGCCTTTAATTGTTTCGATAACGAGCCAACCCAAATTGCCGCTGACTTGACCCACTTCGGAGAATATTACAATAACGATGAAGTCTGCGTATATATCGATACATTTCTTGACAAACAGACTTATGAAAAATTCGCCGTGAATCCCCGTGGGGTGCAAAATGGGAAAGAGACGATTTGGAAGGCATCCGCTAAAATCCACAAAAAGGGTTGGAGTGCTGAGGTTAGGATGCCTTTTAAATCTCTGCGATTTCCCGTTAAAGATGTTCAGTACTGGGCAGTTAATTTTGAACGGCGGATCCACCGGCTGAACGAGACCGATTACTGGACAAAGGTTGACCGTGATAAAATATCCGTTTTTGGTGATACCTTCGGTCGACTGGAGGGGATCAAAAATATCAAAGGAGGTAAAAACATAGAAGTGTTCCCTTACTCAGGTTTTCGCAATTCCAAATCGGGTGAAGAAGGAGAGAATAAAATGGCGTATGGGCTAGACTTTAAATACGGCATAACTTCTAACCTGACTATGGATATTACATCTTCTCCCGACTATTCTGAAGTCGAATCAGATCCTTTCTTTTACCAACTGGATCCATATGAGGTTAGCCTGCAAGAAAGACGTCCATTCTTTTTGGAACACTCATCCTATTTTTCTACATTTTTTGAGCTATTTTATTCCCGGCGAATCGAAAACCCCATTTTGGGGATCCAATTAACTGGGAAAGAAAAAGGCTATGCATTGGGTTTTCTGGTTGCCAACAATAAAATGGATGATCGGAATCGTTTTTATGACGTGTTTCGTTTGAGTAAAGATATTTTTAAAATGTCAAGAGTTGGTGTTATATATTCAGGTTTTGAAGAAAAGGGAAATTGGAACCGGAATATTGGATTGGATTTTAACTTAACTTTTAAAAATTCTTATAAATTCTCTGGCATGACAGCCTTTACTTTCAATCGGAATAAACTAGACTCTAAAAATGGCATGTATTTTCTTGAGCTTTCACGTTTTGTAGATCGGAGGTTTTCATTTAAAGTACACTATAAAAGAATTGATCCGGATGTATTTTTACCCGCTGGATACCTAACTATGACAGACTATCAATATGCTGAGGTGTTATTGAGATATATTTTCCGTTGGGAAGGTCATTGGTTGGAAGGAATAAAATTGGAATTTCAAAAAACAAATGCTTATACAATTCTCCAAGGACTTAAATATTTTGATTTTTATGTATTAACAATGACTGCCCAGACAAGAAATCAGATTTTCTTAACTGTTTATAATAAATTGGGTAAGTATCGACTACAGATTCAAGACAGGAAGAATCGTTTGATTTGGGATAAAACTTTATCTGATTTGTATGTTAGTTATTTCTGGCTTGGTTATTCAGGTAGCAGAAAAATTGAGTTTGGATCATTTATAAAATGGGAAAAACGTCCTGTTTACGCAGAAAATTTCACCTTAGCCTTGCCTGGAACATCGAATGAAATTTCCTTGTATTCAACATTCAAAATTTTACCGCAATTCAATATAATGCTGAACTTTGATAGGGTTAGTCTCAACTCAGATAATGGAAATGTTTATTTCAAGGGAGATTTGATCTATGCTTCTATAAATTACCAGATTAGCCGCAAATTTACTGCCTTTGCTAAATTTCAATACGACTCCTATGAAAAACGTTTCCAGTATGACTTTCTTATGGGATACGAGCCTAATGTTTTAAGTAAGGTGTATCTATCCGTAAAGAATTATTCTGAAAATCGTTTCCTTCTTTTTAATCCCGACGCTCGAAGCATTACATTTAAGGTTTCATATCTACTAAGAATCTAAAAACTTATAGAAATGTATTAAAACAGGCAATAAGGTCACTTGGTTGTGAATATGGATATGAAAGTGCAAAGACAACATCCTCTATAGCAGACCTGATGCAGATGAGAAAGAAATCGAAGAGGCCGTGTCAACTGATGTTCGCAACTTCGGGGCCATCGTATAGCTCTATTTAGCTTACCGCCTGAACCATCAGGAAAGCGTGGTTTATCTATTCTCATGGTAAGTCTTAGCATATCATGGTCTTACATTAATATGAATGTCCTCCTATTTTACGTATCACCCTCGCCACACCTCATGCATCTTTTCTTTCATTGGGAAGACCGGAGAACCCTCATCGCATTCGTAAACACTTCTTTTGGGAATACCTTGGCAAGTTCGAAATAACTTTTATCAAGGGGGTTTTTTGTAAAGGGCGCACTCATTTTATATTTCATCCAGTGCGCAACAGCTGATCCCTTGGGTTTGCTGATTCCAAGTACGGGTATGGGATAATCGCTTCCAAATAAAAGCCTTTTTGAGCTTATTTCTCTTGATATTCGATAAACATACTGCTCGCGTGTTCCAAGAAGAAGCGCTGATAGATCGGCATAGACATGCATTCCTCCAGCAGCTTCATCCTCCCGAATCAAGGTGAGAAGATCCTGGTAATCCTGGTCATTTTCAAAGGGCGGGGGAAGCAAGGGCGTCGATTTATTTGGCAGGCGTTTCGAACTTCTCCAGATAAACCCCTTCCCCGCAGGAAAGGCATTTAAAGATAAAATATGTTTTCGGATTGCCGATAAGTTCGCCAGTATCGGGGTCCCTTTGTTGCACCTCAGCGTATTCTAATTCTCTGTCTCTGACGATATTCGTGCTCCCGCAGTGTTCGCAGATGATTTTTTCCTGGCGCATCATAACCTCGTCGATGAGATATTAGAATACAAGGGCGGATTTGATTTTATCAAGCAGCTTTTTCGTCGGCCTATGTTCTCCTTTTTCCCACCCGGCCAGCGTCGTCTGATCGATCCCCAATTGTTCGGCCAGCTTCTTCTGGGAAAGCCCATGAACCCGCCGATAGTCCTGAATTTTAGCTCCCAAGTTTTCTGTTTCCTTCTCAAACGGATCGCGTCCTAAAAACTCGATAATTTTTGGAATCTGGGCCAGGGACGGCTTTACTTTATTCCTCTCCCAAAGATATATCGTAACGTCCGAAACATTAAGGTTGAGGGAAAGTTGGCACTTGGTGAGCTTCAAATCCAGTCTCCGGACCTTGATGTAATCACCCCACGTCTTCATGAAATCAGGGTATTTCTCCCTGTGAACCGGCTTTCTTGCCTTTAAGGTTAAATGGCAAAAAGGCAACACAACCCTGCGAGGACGTTTTCCGGGGCATGGGCTCCTCGAAGTCCGAATGCACCGAAACCCAGAAGAGCCGCTATTACTCCAAGATCTCCGGCCCGCTTCTCGACCGCATCGACATCCAGATCGAGGTGCCGGAGGTCAAGTTCCGGGACATCGTCTCCAAGGTCGAAGCCGAAAGCTCGGAGGAGATCCGGAAAAGGGTGAGCGCCGCCCGTGAGGCCCAGCTCCGGAGGTTCGAAGGCCGGAGGATCTACGCCAACGCCCGGATGGGCCCGAAGGAGGTCAAGCGTCATTGCCCCATCGGCGCCGAGGGAGAAAAGCTTTTGGAGATGGCCGTAACCAAGCTGGGATTCAGCGCCAGGGCCTACGATCGCGTCCTCAAGGTCGCCCGAACGATCGCGGATCTGGCGGGGGAAGAGGAGATCTCGCCCTCCCATCTCTCGGAAGCCGTCCAGTACCGGATGAAGGATCGGCATTATTAGATTCCTTTATAGGCTTTATGACAGCAGGCAAATTGACGCTTCCTCGATTCTTTGATAAACTGAATTCACTTATTAAAGGTTGGATGTTAATCAACCTTATATAAAAGGAGGGGAAAGAATGAAAATCCACAAATTCATTTGGATTCCGAGGGTGCTGGCCATCGTTTTTATCGTTTTTCTGACGCTCTTTGGCCTGGATGTCTTTTCCGGAGACGCCCCATTCCTGGAAAAATTGGGCGGCTTTTTCATTCATTCGATCCCATCAATGATCTTCCTGCTCATATTATTCATCTCTTGGAAAAAACCTCTCATTGGCGGATCTCTATTCATCCTGTTCAGTATCGCGTTCGCATTATATTTCCGGACATTTCGATCTCTTTCAACATTTTTATTATTGACGTTCCCGTTTCTTCTGGTCGGAATATTCTTCGTCGGGCTTGACCTGATAGCAAAAAAAAGCGAAAAGCCAGCTTAGGCGCCTGGGCAGGATAAATTCCTAGCGCGGTTTTGGCGGTCTCGGTCATCGCTACGGCCATCCTCTCACGCTTCTTGACGATCTCCCATCGAGGGCACGTCGAATTGACGCTTCCATGCTTATCTGATAATCTTGAACCACACCTGATTGAAGGGGTCAGAAGTGGCCATCAAGTGCTCGAAATGTCATTCTGAGAATCCCGAGGATAGCAGTTTCTGCGCGAAGTGCGGAACGCAAATCCAGCAATTGTCGGCGGATTTGCCAGGCGGCCCGACCGAAACGCTTCAAACCCCCGTCAAAGAACTCACTACCGGCTCGACCTTCGCCGGCCGCTACCAGGTGATCGAGGAGCTGGGCCACGGCGGCATGGGGCGCGTCTATAAAGCCTTCGATACCAAAATAAAAGAAAAAGTGGCCCTTAAACTCATCAAGCCGGAGGTCGCCTCCGATAAAGAGACGATCGAACGGTTCAGCAACGAGATCCGCCTGGCCCGCAGGATCGGCCACCGGAATGTCTGCAAGATGTTCGATATCGGCGAAGCGGAAGGGGCCCATTTCATCACCATGGAATACGTCCATGGCGAAGACTTGAAGAGCATGATCCAGATGTCCGGGAGCCTGAGCCTGGGCATGCAGTTGAGCGTCGGGAAACAGGTCTGCGATGGGCTGGCCGAAGCCCATAGTCTTGGCGTTATCCACCGCGACCTCAAACCCCAGAACATCATGATCGATAAGCACGGGAACGCCAAGATCATGGATTTCGGGATTGCCCGGTCGGTCAAGGATAAAGGGATGACGGGTGCGGGAGTGATGATCGGCACGCCCGAGTACATGAGCCCGGAACAGGCCGAAGCCAAAGAGGTCGACCATCGCTCCGACATCTATTCCCTGGGAGTCATCCTTTATGAAATGGCGACGAGCCACGTGCCGTTCACAGGGGAGACCGCCCTCAGCATTGCCATGAAGCACAAGGGAGAAATCCCCAAAAATCCGAAACAGCTTAACCCCCATCTCCCCGACGACCTGACCGGGGTGATCCTGAAGTGCCTGGAGAAAGAAAGGTCCCGGCGATACCAGGCCGCTTCCGACGTAAGGGCCGAGCTCGAGCGGATCGAAAAAGGATTGCCGACGACCGAGCGTGTCGCACCCGCTCGAAAGCCGTTCACATCGAAACAGATCACGGTCTCGTTCCGGCTCAAAAAACTCATCATCCCTGCCGCGGCGTTCGTCGCGGTAGCGGTTATCGGGATCGCTTTAATAAAAGGACTGCCCAAAAAAGCGGTATCCCCCGCTGCCCCTTCAAACCGTTCTATCGCCGTCCTCCCTTTTGAAAGCATCGGCGGCCCCAGAGAGGACGAGACCTTCAGCAGCGGCATCACCGAGGATATCACCACCCAGCTTTCCAAAATCAGCGAGCTGGACGTCCGGTCGCAGACATCAGCGATGAAGTACAAAAAGAGCGCTCTAGGAATAAAAGAAATCGGCCGGGAGCTCAACGTCGTCTACATTCTCGATGGAAGCGTGCGCCGCGCCGGCGGCAAAGTGCGCATTACGACCCGGCTGATCAATACCGCTGCAGATACAAATATCTGGGCCGATACCTTCGACCGGGACTTGAAGGAAATCTTCGCCATCCAGAGCGATATCGCCCAGAAGATTGCCGCAGCCCTCAAGGCGAAGCTCACTCCGGCTGAAAAAGAGCGGATCGAAAAGAAACCGACCCAGGATATCCGGGCTTATGAGTATTACCTCAAAGGCCGCGAATACTACTTCCGGTACAAAAAGGAAGATAATGAGCAGGCCATTGAACTCTTTAAAAAAGCGATCGAACTTGACCCCGATTATGCCCTGGCCCATGCAGGACTTGCAGATACCTATTCTCAAAGGGTCATTCGATTTGGATTCCCTGCGGCGGAATGGTTCGACCCAGTCATCAAGGAAGCTCAAAAAGCCATCTCCCTCGACCCGAACCTCGCTGAAGGATACAAAGCCCTCGTCGGCCCCTATGGTTTTATAAAGGGATGGTGGAGAAAAGCCGTTGAGGCCGGCCAAAAGGCGGTCGAAGCGAATCCCAACAATGCATTTGCGTGCACCTCTCTCGGCCAATGCTATATCCAGATCGGAGAGTTCGATAAGGCTTTCCCATTCTTAAAAAAAGCGATTGCCCTGAGTCCGGCTGATGCTTTCCCTTGTGCCGAATTGGGACGCGTCTATTATGGCCTCGATGACCCTATGCGAGCTGAAGAGTGGCTGAAGAAAGCTCTTGAACTTCAACCTGACTTGGACGTGGCACACGGAAGGCTAACAGATCTTTACCTCGCCTTGGGGGAATACGATAAAGCGATCGAGCAAAGCCAAACGTATCTGTCCAAGTTACCCGGCAATCCCTCCGCTTGGATTATAGCGTTTGCCGCCTTAGCCGAGTTCTTTTCCGGCCATTACGAAAAAGCTCAAGAATATTATCAAAAAATCGGAGAGCAGCCTATCGAACTCGGGTATATCTATTGGAAAGCAGGGAGAAAGGATGAGGCGAAGAAACTCTTTCAGGGAAACTTAGACCGGTTGCAGAAACGGCTGGAGCAAGGCGATGAAAGTAATGGCATCGGGTTTTCCATGGCCGCGATTTACGCCGTCCAGGGAAACAAGGAAGATGCTCTAAGGTGGCTCGAAAAGGCCGTCGATGCCGGATACCGGAACTATCGTTATATTTCGAGATACCCCCTGTTGGAAAATATTCGCGACGATGCGCGATTCAAGCGAATTATAGACGAGACAAAAGCCAAGGTCGCCGTGATGCGCCGGCGGGTCGAACAATTAGAGGCGGAACTCTTCTGAGAATTGCGTGCCGATTGACATCAATCGTTGCTTAATATCCAGGGAGCGTGGATGATCGAAGGAGACATGACCCTACGGCCCATGACATCAAGAACGGCGCGGCAAAGGAAGGCACCCGGGCGAGCCTGCCGAGGGTGCTCGGGATCTGGGACGTCATCGCCATCGTCGTCGGCGGGGTCATCTCCATGAACTCTTTCATCAACGAGTTCCGGAACGCCGTCATCGGCCTCGTCATCATCCTTCTCGGTGTCCCGGCGTATTTCTATTGGAAGAACAAGCGTCGGTAAATCGGCCTGGTTCCCCCCCCGCGTAATTGTCCAGCGGCTCTCCATTTCCGTTATAAGAGGGCATAGAGAAGGGCTGCAGCGCCCTCCCATCACGGAAATCGAGGGCTGTGTCTTATAACGGCTGGATCTTGCCGGCCCGGACGACGACCAGGCCGTTCTTGATGATGTGGCGGACGGGGTTGGTCCCCAGCTGGTAGATGAGGGAGGCGTAGTTGGGGACGTCGCAGATGAGG
>Ga0315291_10000839_pt1 | contig 41029 bp, 48 predicted proteins | sample YL17G12_20_MG_FD_203070 | JGI IMG/M metagenome (GOLD analysis project Ga0315291, IMG submission 203070) | Sediment microbial communities from Yellowstone Lake, YNP, Wyoming, USA - YL17G12_20 | ecosystem: Environmental > Aquatic > Freshwater > Lake > Sediment | place: USA: Wyoming | collected...
CGAAGCCGGCGGCGAAGAAGAACTCGCTGTTCTAACGAGCGAAGTAACCGGCTCTCATCAATTCAGGTTCTCCGCTAGGTGCTAACCGCAAGAACCCGGCGCGCCCAGCGAAGGATGAGAGCCGTGTAGTTCGCCCGACAGGAACCGATTTCAGGAGGGGACTACCGTGAAGATCACGATGAGTGGGATGAAGGCGACCGACCGCGTCCTCGACCTCGGCGCGCTGAACATCCTGTCGGCCCCCAACGGGACGGGGAAATCAGCACTCGCCGATGCCCTCCGCTTCCTCGCCTTGGGGCACGTCCCGGCGCTCGGCCGCACGCCCTCCGCGACGGCCGCCCTGATGCGCGGCTCGGACCTGGCGGTGACGGTGACGCTCGACGACGGGCGGACGGTAGAGCGGACCCTCTCGCGCACCGCCGCGGGGACGTACCGGACGGGGGTCGCCTGCTCCTGGCTCGCGAAGGCGAAGGCGTCGGAACATGAGGCCGAGGTCCTGCGCCTGTTCGGACGCGAGGAGGCCGACGTCGCCGAGGCCCTCGACATCCGGCAGCTTCTCTCCGCCACTCCCCAGCAGCGGGCCGCGCGGATCGCGACGCTGCTGGAGGCCGGACGGTCGAGCGCGACGTCGCGGCTCGAAGGGATCGGGCGCGGAATGATCGCCCGCCTGGTCAACCTCCCCGAGGAGCGGCTCCCGAAGGACTCGGGGGCGGCCTTCGAGCTGGTCGCCGAGCCGCAGCAGGAGGCGTGGGGCGAGATCCGCGCGACGGTCAAGGCTCGGGTCGAGGCCGGGCTGGAGAACGCCATCGCGTGGGCCAACGAGGAGAAGAGGCGCGCCGCGGACGGCGTCCAGAAGCGCATCCAGGCGAAGGCGGAGATCGAGCGGCGGCTGGCGAGTCTCCCGGCGGCTGCCGGCGACGTGAAGGCGCTGGAGGCGGAGCGGACCCGGCTGGAGCAGCAGATCGGAGGGGCCCGGGAGCGGCTCGCGGAAGCCGGCCGGAAGGTAGCGATGATCGCAAGCGCCCGGGGCGAGGTCGCGGGCCGGAAGGCTCAGCTCGCCGAGGCCGTGGCGGCCATCCGCAAGGCGCAGCTCGACGCCGGGGACGTCTCGGACGCGGCGCTGGCGGAGGTGCAGGGGAAGCTCGACAACTTCAAGTTCGGCCCCACCGAGACGATCTTCGCCGCGAAACTGAAGGCGGCGCGGGACAAGGCCGCGGCCGTCGAGGAGAAGGCCAAGCGGATGCCGCCCCGCCCGGAACTCCCGAGCCAGGCGGAAGAGACCGCGCGCGTCGAGGACCTGGAGCGCCAGTTCAAGGCGGCGACGGACTCCCCGTGGGCGGAGATCGGCGTGATCGGCAAGGCCCTCGCCAAGTCGACAACCGAGACGACGAAGAAACACGGGATGCGGCTTCAGGCGCTCGCGCGGAAGTGGGGTGGCGCGGACCCCGAGGAGATCGGCGCGGCTCTCGACAAGGCGTCGAAGGCGCTGGAGGCGAAGCACGCGGCCGTCGAGAAAGCGATGCTGGCGGAGAAGAAGTACGAGGACGACCTGGCACGGCTGAAGGCGGAGCAGGTTGCCGCCGACGCCGCGGTGGACGACCTCGTCGACGTCATCGAGAAGAAACGGCTGGATCAGCAAGCGGCTATCGAGGTCGAGCGCGCCAAGCTCATCAAGACCCGCGACGCCATCGCCCTGTCTCTCGACCGCATCACGTCGGCCGCCACCGCTCGCGACCACGCCCGGCACGCGCTGGAGCACGCCGAGCGGCGGGTGGCCGAGCTGGGCGCGGCTCCCGAGGCCGTCGCCGACGATACCCCGGCGCTGGCCGCCTCCCTCGTCAAGGTCCAGTCCTCCCTCGCCTCCCTCGGCGCGGCCGGCGCGGTCAAGGCGGAGCTCGCCTCCATCGCCCGGGAGATCGAGCGGGAGGAGGCCCTCCGGCAGGTCTGCGCGGCGGTGGAGTACAGCCTGCAGCGTTCGCGCGAGCAGGAGATAACGGACGCGGGGGGGCCGCTTCTTTCGATCATGGGCACCTCCCTCGCCGCAGCCGGTCGAAAAGAGGCCGCGTACTTCAGGGCCTCGAAGTCGGCCGTCGAGATCGGCTGGCGGCACGGGGACGGGACGGAGGTCTCCGTCGCTTCCATGTCCGGGGGGGAGTACGTCCTCTTCGCGGCCGCCCTCACCGCGGCGACGATCATCCTCCGGGGCGCGCCGCTCCGGGTCCTCCTGGTGGAGGCCGGGGAGACGGACGACACGAACCTTCGCGCGCTCCTGCGCGGGATTGAGGCGGTGGCGGATCGGCTCTCGACGGTGATCGTCTCGACGCAGCAGCCGGTCGAGGTCGCCCCCGGCTGGAACGTGGTGACGCTCGACCGGACGGTGGCGGAGGTGGCGGAGGCGTCGGCGTGAACCATTTTGCGGGGAGATTCCCATGCCGTGCGTCACCGTCGCGACTCAGGCCGAACTCGATGCGGCGATCACCGCGAAGGCCGAGTGCATCCACATCGAGGCGGACGGCGAATTCCGCTGCGAGGTCTCGGCCAGTCTGCAATTCGAGATCAGCGGCAAGGCGCGATTCTACGTCGAGGCGTGGGACTCCTCCCAGCCGCACGTCGTGGCGTGGGGGTCCTCCCAGCCGCACGTCGTGGCGTGGGGGTCCTCCCAGCCGCACGTCGTGGCGTGGGGGTCCTCCCAGCCGCACGTCGTGGCGTGGGACTCCTCCCAGCCGCACGTCGTGGCGCGGGGGTCCTCCCAGCCGCACGTCGTGGCGCGGGGGTCCTCCCAGCCGCACGTCGAGGCGTGGGACTCCTCCCAGCCGCACGTCGTGGCGTGGGGGTCCTCCCAGCCGCACGTCGAGGCGTGGGGCTCCTCCCAGCCGCACGTCGAGGCGTGGGGGTCCTCCCAGCCGCACGTCGAGGCGTGGGGCCATTCGATGCTCTCGATCTTCGGCGCGGTCGCGATCAAGGCCGCGAAGACCGTGTACGTCCTCCTGCGCGGAAAAGGCGCGAAGGTAACGGGCGGGATCGTGCGGCGCGTCGAGGTCGGAACGGCTGCCGAGTGGTGCGCGTACTACGGCGTCGAGGTCAAGGGCAAAGTCGCCATCCTCTACAAGGCGCTCAATGAGGACTACCACTCGCCGCACGGCACGCTGTATGCGCCCGGGACTGTGCCCGTCGCGCCTGACTGGGACGGCGGGAAGGCCGAGTGCGGCGGCGGCCTGCACTTCTCGCCGACCCCGGGACACGCACGCGAATTCCACGACTCGGCCAAGCGGTATTGCGCCTGCCCCGTCGCGCTCAAAGACATCGTGGTCCACCCGGACGGCCAGTATCCGCAGAAGGTCAAGGCAACGGGCTGCTGCGCGGCGGTGTGGGAATGCGACGTGAACGGAAAGAGGATCGAGGCGAAGAAGGCGTAGCGATTCCAGCCCGTGCCGTGGGGACGTCACGGGCTTCGATGCGGCGGCTGGGGCTCCCGGGGACGTATGCACAGTGCTAACATCGACAACTCGGAGCGCCTGCAAAGCGTGACGACCCTGATCTTCTCGCGTGGCGAGCAGGGCATCACGACGCGGGAGATCGACCGCACCGCGGATTGCGTGGCCGTGTCGGCGATCGTCGACGAGATCCGCGACAACGGCTTCCTGATCTCCTGCCGTCACGACGGGAAGACCGAGAAGGGCCGGCAGGTCTACCGTTACTGGTACGCCGGCTACGACCAGGACGCGGACATCCACGCGAAGAAGCGCACGGACAAGTCCTACTTCCCCCGCGGCCCCCACCCCACCGTCCACCTCGCCTCCGATCCTCCGACCCCCCTCGCGGACTCTGACGGCTCTTCGCCTACCGAACTCGGGTACGCCGAGATCCTGAACCCCCCGCCCGACGTCCCGTCGCACCTGATAGGAGAGGTCATCCGGTTCGAGCGGATGCCGGAGGAGGAGAGACGGCGGTACCAGCGCGTGTGCGAGGGGCACGCCGCGGACGGGACGTGCCTCCTCTGCGCCTGGATCATCGCCGGCGACCACGACGACGTCCTGCCGTCCTACGCGCGGAAGGCCCACGTGCTCGTCTGCGCCGATCCTTCGTTGCCCTCGAATGTCGAGTTATGCCTATCGGGTTGACTCCCAAAGGTCCACCCGTAGCGGAGGACAATGCACATGGCAAGAACCGGTGCCTTTGAATTTCGACTCGCTGTCAAGGCGGTAAATGGGGAGGTCCCCGGCGATTACCTTTGGATCGAACCCGGCGAGTGGGCGTGGATAGACCTGCGTACTTCGGGAGGCAACGGATGGTGCGTTATTATTCGGTGTCCTGATTGCGGTTGCTGCGGGACACTGTGGCGGATTGACCGGGGACACAACATCGACGCGGAGGGCAATGTCAGTCCGAGCGTTCTCGAAACGTGTCAGCATAACTGCGGATTCCACACGATGCCGACAAAACTACTCGGATATATGGAAAAAAGGCCACTGGGTACTGTCGTTCTCTAACGCTACCCGTAGTTGCTTGGGAGTTAACCGGATAGGCATATGCCGAGTATCTCGGGCAGAGCCAGGCCCCCCCGGCCGATGCCGTCGCGTTCCCGCAGCGCGACGGAATCGGAAGGTCATCTCGTGGGACCCCCTCCCCCGCGGCGACCGCCGGGGCGGCTTGATTCTGCCACCCTCTCAGGAGACGCGACCATGGCGAAAAAGTACCCGCTGGCGAAGCGCGGAACGATGGCCGAAGCGGCCGGCGTCAAACTCGACGACGAGGCCGAGACGATCACGCTGACGAATCCGGCCACTGGGAAGTCCGTCACGCTCACGCCCGAACAAATGAAGCGGGCGGCGGGACGCATCAAACCCGTCCAATCCCACCTCCCCGGCATGGAGCCGGTGACGATCCCGGAGGTCGAGGAGGCGGCGAAGGCGTTCGCGGAGGCGAAGGAGGACCAGGCGGACGCGGCGGAGATCGCGAAGAACCGGGAGGAGGCCCTCATCAAAAAGATGCGGGCCCACGAGATCCGGTTCTATCACAAGAACGGAATCCGGATCGAGATCTCCGAGACCGAGAAGGCCAAGGTGAAGGAAGACCAGAAGCGGCCGAAGCGCGACGAGCGCCGGCACCCCAACGCGACGGAGTGATCATGACCCGCTTCGCCGCCCGTGAACGGAAGGCACTCGACGCGCTCATCGTGGGGGCCGTGCGATTCCCCAAGCAGATGATCAAGGGGATCCCCGCGGCTACTCGCGCGCCGTCCCGTTTCGCCGCCAAACTGGCTTCGCTTCGCGGCGACCGCATCGAGTGGCAGGAGGGCCTCGGGACCCTGGGCGGTGATTCAACAACAAGCCGAGGTAACGGGAAAATAAGCAAATCTGACGCCGTGGAAAACGAATCGCCAAGAAGATCATATAACAGATTATATCGACTGAAGAATAGGAAGCGGTTGGCCGAGCGCCGTAGGGCGTGGCTGTTAAAGCATAAAGAAAGTACCAGGGAATATCATCGGATGTATCGACCGAAGCACAAAGACATCATCAACGAAAACCACAGGAGGTGGGAGAGTAAGAACAAGAAAAAGATTAGTGAGAAGAGAAAGGCTTATCGCCTAAAGAATAGAGAGGCGGTTCTTATGCGGGAAAAAGCGCGTCGCAAAGGGAACAGAAAGTATCGCGCGGCGCGCCAACTTTGGAAGCGCCACAAAATGACCGTTCAAGATTATGAGGCCATGTATGCCAAACAGGGTGGATTATGTGCAATCTGCGGTGGATGCAATCCACCCAGTCTGAATAATCGCACCCTCCACGTCGATCACGACCACAAAACCAATCGAGTACGTGGCCTCTTGTGTTTGCACTGCAACACCGGCGTCGGGCATTTCAGAGATTCCCCGGAGAGGTTAATTAAGGCGGCGGAATATATTTCGAGCCACCAATCATGAGCAGACCCGACTTCATTCAGTTCGGCGAGGGATGCGTCAGCGGTTGTATCTCGGGCCCTCTTCCTAATAAGTCCAATTCCCGCCGGCTGTTCATTCAGCGGGGCCGGCTGCGCTCGATCAAGGAACAGGCGGCGCTCGACTGGCTCGCGGCCTTCGACGTGGCGGCGAGAGCGGGGCAGGCGCCCGCGGAACTCTCGAGGCTCACCAAGAAAGAGCGCGCCAAACTCCGCTACTCCCTCACCGCCACCGTCTATCAGGCGAACCTCCGGCGGGATCTCGACATCGAGCTTCTCTGCGATGCGCTCCAGAAGTCGGGCGTGATCGCGAATGACCGGGCGATCTGGGATAAGCACTCTCGGAGGGAGATAGACCGGGAGAATCCGAGGACGGAGTTTGTGGTGAGGCCTCTAACCGTCGCCGAGGTGCGCGAAGCCAAGAAGGCGAAGCCGGGATGCCGGCATCGGTGGGTGAGGGAAGGCGACGAACGCATCTGCTTGAAGTGCCAGAAGGCCGAGGAGGCGCGGTGAAGCCCTACTACGAATCAGGCGGAATTACGATTTACCACGGGGATTGCAGGGAGATTCTGCCGGCCGGCCTTGAATACGATACCGTAATTTCAGATCCGCCGTATGGAATTCATTACAACGAGGAAGACGAGCCGCAAGCGAAGCACGTTGCCTCTCATCGTTGTCAGGTCGCCTCGGTTTTTGGAGATGATAAGCCGTTCGATCCGCGCCCCTGGATTGACCGCCCCGCGATTCTTTGGGGGGCCAACTGCTATTCAGACAAACTTCCGGCGCTGCCAACGTGGCTGGTCTGGGATAAGGTGACGCGCAACGGCCTAAAATTGCGAATCGCCGAATGCGAGTTTGCGTGGACGAATTGCGTGGCTCGATCACAAGTCTTTCGCTACTTGTGGTCGGGCGCGTATCGGCAAGAGGAACGCGGCGAATATTGGCACCCGACGCAAAAGCCCGTGGACCTTATGCGGTGGTGTATTTCCCTTGCTCGTCCTGTGCCGACTATCATCTTGGACCCCTTCATGGGCTCCGGCACCACCCTCCGCGCCGCGAAGGACCTGGGCCGCAAGGCCATCGGCATCGAGATCGAGGAAAAGTATTGCGAGATCGCCGCATTAAGATTGCAACAGCAGGTTATCGAGTTTCCCAGAAATGAAAAGCAAAGAGCCGGAATACAGGGCAGCCTACTGGAAACGCTGGGCGACAATCCATAGGCCGTCACCGAGAAAAGATTGCTCGGAATGTGGGGATGCATTCTTCCCGCACGGTCCGCAGCAACGATGTAATAAATGCCGCGCGAGTATTTGCCCACAATGCGGAATGAGTTTTATGACGAATGTCCGCAGAAGAAAGTTCTGCGGTCGTCGCTGTTTGGCGCTGGCTTACATTGCAACGCTTCACGCCAACAGGGGGAAAAAACCCCGCACGTTCTATAGCCGGAACCGAAATAAACACGGTAGCGCCGAGGAACGCGAATGGCGCTTAGCCGTCTTTGTGCGGGATAATTACGTGTGTTTAGAGTGCGGGGCACGCGGCGGGAAACTTAGCGCCGACCACATAGAACCGTGGTGGAAAAGACCGGACCTCCGGTTTGAATTATCTAACGGAAGAACGCTCTGCCGTGATTGCCACCGGAAAACGCCGACTTACGGATGGCGCGGCTACTGGATGCGACGGCGAGAGGAGATCGCCGCGAAGCGCCTTGCGCAGGAGTGCCTGTTCACGGCCTAGCAGTTCGTGCAAATGGAGAGCCCGCATGATCCCCCGCCTCCTCCTCGTCTCGCTCCTCTGCCTCGTCTGCGGGGCACTGGGGGTGGTGATCGCCTACCTCTTCGTGGGGGATCGGCAGCCGGGGTATCTGATCGTCGCGGGGTCGGCGGGGATGCTGGGCGCGCTTAGGTGGACGGAACAGGACAGGAGGGGGCCATGAGCATGACGCGCGAGGAAATCGAGAAGATGACGGACGCAAAAATAGCCGCGTATCTTGGCAGAAAGGTTATGGGGTATGAAGATCGTTCGCACAAGTCGCTGGGTCCGCGAGATGCGGCCTATACGTTAGATGAACGAATGATAAATTGGGACCCGACCAATAATCTCAACCAAGCCATCGAAGCGGCGGAGAAGGTGGGGCTGGAACAGGAGGGGCTTTCGTTCGGCTTGGTCTGGAATAGCGCCTCGCGCAAGTGGATGGCCGGCTGGGGAGCCGTAGCGGGGTGGGTTTCCCATGAGACCCCCGCGCTCGCCGTCTGCCGCGCGGTGATCGCAGCATGGGAGGCACGCACATGAAGCCCGACCTCGACAAGTTGGCGGATGCGGCCTGTGATGCTGCGGACAATCCGGGTGCTAAAGCGTACACTTTTTGCCGTAACCTCGCCCGCGCCGTCGCGGAGGCGGTGATTGCAGACGACGAGTTTGCCGCCAAGGTGGCAATAGATTGCCACGATCCACAAGGACATGACCCGCGATGGTGCCCGACGTGCGCCGCGCGTTCCGACGGCATCGAGGATTACCGCGAGGCCCTCAAGCGCGACCTACTCGGCCCGCAGGAGCAGCAGACATGAAGACCGATTCCGAATGGGAGGCCGAGGACCGCCGGTTGATTTATGCGAATGAACCGCGCCGACTGTATCGTGCGATCCAGGCGGATGTTCTGCGCCATTGCATTGAGATCGCCACCCGCTGCGAGATGGCCTACGACATCCGCGCCGAGATAGAGGCGGAACTGGACGACATCGAGCGGGACGACAAGCAGGAGCGCACCAATGGATAGATTCGCACACGCATACCGCAACAGCGGCCAGCCGCTACAGGGGTGCCATCCCGACTGCCCCGCCTGCGAGATCGACGCGCTGAAATCCACAATGGTCGAGGCCGCCCGCGAGTACGAGGAGCAGATCGTCGCGCTGAAGGCGCAAATAGGCGACCTAAAGGTAGCCTACGGGCAGATGGAAATTAACAGGGACGCGCTGAAGGCCGAAGTGTGCTCCCAGAAAAGCAACGTCGAGTTCCTCGACAAAGAGGTGACGAGGCGGAGAAAAGAGAACGAGGAACAAGCGGGGAAGATCGGGCGGCTGACTGCATGGAAAACCTCTGTTGAGGCCGAGTGGAAAGCCAAAACCATTCGCTGAAGTGCAGGTACAAGAGGTGTCACGGAGGGCAACAGAACAAGGAGGACGCCATGATTGCCAGAACCGCAGACGAAGTAAAGGCGCGGCTGCACATGATCGAAAGGGTAACCGAGCGACTTCAAGAGATTACCGAGTCTCGGGAGCCGCGAAAAGAACTGCGCGCATACCTCGACGAATTAGAGGGCGAGTGGAGATCCCTTCTGTACGTGGAGGGGGCGGAACTATAGTCGCCTTGGCGGCAGCAGAGGTGTCGCGGGTGGTAGCAATTTGTGCAAATCAGGAGGAGTGACGATGCCCGGACCACTCGCGAAGGCGGCGCTGAATCTGGCGAAGGAGATCGAGAAGGCGGAGGAGGCGCACATCGTGGAGGTGGCGGGGTTCCTGCGCAATCAGGACCACGCGTCGAAGTTGATAGCGGAGCGTGCGGCTGTGATCGAGGACTCCCGCGAGACCAACCGCCGGCTGCGCCTGGACCTCGAGGCCGCGGAAGCCGTCCGGAAGGACCTGCTCGGGAGGCAGGAGAGGAACAGGGTACGGGCGGAACTGGTCCGGGCCTTCCTCGCGCAGGCGGAGAAGTGCCAGTTCTCGGACCCGGAGGGGCACCGGCTGGAGATGAACGACGCGTTCTTCAAGATGAGGGCCGCCTTCACCGACACGCCCCCGAAGACGGCGGTGGCGGTGCCGCTGGGGATCGCGATCGAGGCGAGCAACCGGGCGATAAAACGACGTGGCGGCTGGACGGGGATCCCGCAGGTAGACCGTGTGTAAGGCGCCCGGGAGACTGGGGGAGAAAGGCAGTGACGAGGATGTCCCAGTTGGACCACGACCGGCTGCTCCAGCGGCAGCGTCCCGACAGACTCGTGGGGGACGCCGTCCGGGTGTACCTGGAGATCGCGGACGAGCAGGGCGCGCCCCCGGATGTTGTGGCCTTCGCCGACATGTTCGGGAACCTCCGCGGCCAGGTCGCGAGGCGGATCCGGACGGCGGTGGCGACGCGGAGAAAAGGGCGGCACGGCCCGTAAAGCGCATGGGGTTGCGCCAGGATCGGCGGGGACGGGCGCGAAGAGGCAGGGACGAGGAAGAGGGCGAGGGCAACATGAACGTCGGCTACTACAAGGTCTGGCGAAAGGCCACCGAGGGGAAGCTCTGGAACGCCAAACCCTATGATCCGTGGCACGCCTTCGAGTACTTGATCGCGCGTGCCGCGTGGAAAGATCACGAGGTCTGGTACCAGACAACGGCCATCCAGCTCCATCGCGGGCAGCTCGCGACCACCGAAAGACAGCTCGCTCGCGACTGGGGATGGGGCCGATGCAAGGTGAAGACCTTCCTAAAATCCCTCCAACAATCAGACATGATTCAGACAGCACCCAAGCAACATTTCTCGACTTTTACCCCAAAACTCAACCAACAATCAGCCAGCGAATCAGCCACAAATCAGCCACGCTACATGATTATAACTGTTTCAAATTACGAGACTTATCAAGGCAACGGTGAGGAACCCGACCACAAATCAGCCACCGCATCAACCGAAAATCAGCCGCAACCCAGCCAATGCCCAGCCACAGACCAGCCACAGACCAGCCAATGCCCAGCCACGAGAGAAGAAGTTAAAAAGAATAGACAAGAAGGTAATAAGAACGCGGCGCCTGCGCCTCCGCCGCTGACTGCGGCTCCGGCGCCGCAAAACGGCACCCAACAGCCCGACGGCCCGACCGCCAACGACGACCCCCCCGTCCCCGACTCTGCCGTCGAGCACTTCAACGCCGGCCGCCTCCGCGAGGCCCTCACCGACTGCGTCGACGCCGGCTGCTACTACAACGCCCGACGCCTGGCCATGAAGCTCGGCGACCTCAAGGAGATGGAACGGATCACAAAGAAGATCGAGGAGGTCCGGAATGAAGCGCAAAACGAAGAAAAAGGGCGTAATTAAAAGCCAGCGAAAGCTCACCCCGAGGCAGGATATAGCCTTGGTGAAACTTCTGGCCGGCGCGACCGACGTCCAGGCAGCGAAGGCCGCGGGAGTCGACCGCGTTACGGTCTACACCTGGCGGCACGACTTCCCCGACTTCGCGGCCGAACTCCGGAAGCGCCAGGACGAGATGTACGACCGCGCCATGCGGACGCTCTACACCGGGCTCGAGCGGGCGGCTAAGACGGTCGTCGCGCTCACCCGCGGCCGCGACGAGGCGGTGCGGCTGCGCGCGGCCGACTCCGTCCTCGATCGCGTTGCCAAGATCATGTACGGCGAGAAGGGACCGAGTCCTCCTCCTGGCGAAAGCCTCTCCGACCGGGTGCGCGAGATCGCGATCGCGATCGCCGCTTACCACGGGGCGAAGAAGGGGGCGGAGTCGGCAAAGCCGGTTGCGGTCAAGGTCATCGACGTCGCGGCGCCGGCGCTCCCCGCGCCGCCCGCGAACGGCAACGGGAAGGCGGCGAGGGACGTGACGCTATGATTGGATCACTCGACCAGTACACCAACATATCCGCCGTCAACGATCGGATGTTCTTCATCCAGGAGTCGCTCCACGTTCGCGACAAGCAGGACGCCGTGGTGCCCTTCCGGCTCAACTTCGTGCAGCGGCACATCCTGCTCGCCAAGCAGCAGGCATTCGACGCGGGCAAGGCGGCGCGGTTCGTGATCCTGAAGGCGCGGCGGATGGGCGTCACGACGCTCGAGCAGGGGCTCAACTTCTTCGACGTGGTCATGCGCGAGAACCGGGAGGTCATCACCCTCGCCCACGATGCCGACAACACCGAGAAGATTTTCCGGATCGCGAACCTGTTCTACGAGCGGATGCCGGAGGCGGATCGCCCGGCGCGGCTCACGTCCCACAACAAGCGCGAGCTGAGCTTGCCGCGCAAGAACTCGATCTTCTCTATCGCCACCGCCGGCTCTCACGCGCCTGCGCGCGGCGGAACCCTCTCGCGCGTCCACTGGTCGGAGGTCGCGTGGTCGCCCGGAGACATTGACGCCCAGCGGGGGTTGCTCGCGGGGCTCACGGAGGCGGCGTCGAACGGAAGCGTCACGCTCGAGTCGACCCCCAACGGGATCGGCAACCTGTTTCACCAGCTCTGCGTCGATGCCGGGAAGGGCGTCGGCCCCTGGACGCTCATCTTCGTCCCCTGGTTCCGCGACCCGTCCTACTCGATCCCGCAGACGGACGAGTCGGCGCGGGCGCTTGAAGTGTCATATACCGACGAGGAGAAATTCCTGGTCACGAAGCACGCGCTCAACCCCGCGCAGATCGCATGGCGGCGCGCGAAGATCGCGGACCTGACCGTAGGCGGGGATGCCCGCCTCTTCGCCCAGGAGTACCCCGAGGACGTCGAGACCTGTTTCCTTGTCTCCGGCCTGCACTTCTTCAGCCTCGATGCGCTGAAGAAGATCGAGGGCGTCCCGGCACCCGCCTCAAAGCGCGATGTTGCCGGCGATCGGCCAGGGACGGGCGGCGTCGTCGAGATCTACGTCGAGCCGGTGAAGGGCAAGGCCTACTGCGTCGGCTGCGACGTCGCCGGCGGCGGCGCGTCGGGCAACGAGTCCTACGCCGCGGTGATGGATGTCGAGACGTGCGAGCAGGTCGCGGCGTTGCACGGGCGCTGGCTACCCGAGACGTTCGCCGGCCACGCCGCGGATATCGCCCACTACTACAACGACGCCCTCCTCGCCGTCGAGGCGAACAATCACGGGCACTCGACGCTCAACACGCTCCGGAACGTCCTGCGCTACCCGCACCTGTACTGCCTCGTGGACTACAGGACAGGTGAGAAGGCCGACGAGCCGGGCTGGAAGACGGACCCCCGGACGCGCCCCCTGATGCTGGGCGAGCTGCGCCAGGGCGTCGAGCAGGGCTGGATGAAGATCCGCGACGGGACGTTCCTCGCCCAGTGCCGGACATTCAAGCTCGACCGTGACGAGGAGAAGTACAAGGCGGCGCCCGGCTGTCATGACGACTCGGTGATCGCGTGGGCGATCGCCATCCAGGCGCGGAAGGATCGACAGCCGGCGCCCACCGTCACCGGCCCGTCGAACGTGGGGCAGATCGCGCGGACATTCGCAACGGGTGGGCCCAGGAGGATCTTCTAAGCCTGGGGGAGAAAGGGAAGGGGATTGATGCCGTCGTCGAAGCGCGAATGGAAGCGGCGCTATGTTTTGCTGAGACCGCACCGGGACGCGGCCCTCGAGGACGCCGCGCTCCAGGAGGGCTGGACGGTCTCGGTTTTGATCCGCCACCTGATCGAGCGCTATCTGAGGCACCGGAAATGTGCCGGAAAAGCGGACATTTTTTACAGGGAAAAGGGGGGGGATAAGAGTCCCATCATCTAGATTCTTCTGCGCCCAGATGCTTTCATGCAGCCTGCACGGGCCAGTCGGCTGCATCGGAAGAGAGGGCGCAGCGATGTGAGCAAGCGAGCAAGTTCTTCCCGGCCACGCCAACCGGAATCACTGGCGGCCCCCGCGGCTCCCGCTTCCCCGTCGTCTGCGCCCGCCTCTCCCGCCCCATCCGCCATCGGCGGCTCACTCCTCAAGCAGCTCATCGGCTTCGCCCAGACCTCGCCCATGGTCCGCAAGGTGATCGGGGTCTTCAACCCGTTGGAGGTCACGCATCGCCGGCGCGTCCAGATGCGCAACGATCCGGACATCGCCTTCGGCACCGCGCTCATCCGCGCGCCGATCGTCAACCTGCGCTGGTCGATCGAGTCGCGCGACGAGGAGGTCTCCGCATTCCTCGACCGCGTCCTGCGCCCCCGGTACCGCCAGCTCGCGCTCGCGGCCTCGCGCGCGATCATGTACGGGTTCTCCGTCGTCGAGAAGTGCTGGGCCTCCGAGCCCGTCACGGTCTACGACGAGGACAAGAAGACGCACGCGGAGACGACGAAGCGCTACCCCTCCGCCTGGCGCATCGCCCGATTCAAGGCGATCGCCAACGAGACGGTCAAGTTTGTGATCGACGAGGCGGCCGACGACTGGAGCGGGATTGAGCAGAACCAGAAGAGCGGGACAAAGGTCAAGGTCGGGAAGGAACGCGCGATCCTCTGGTCCTTCCGACGCGACGACGTGGACGGCGCCTTGGCGGGCATGCCGCTCTACGACCAGTGCTACGAGCCGTGGTACTGGGACGCGGCGCTCGCGATGTTCACCAACCGCTACTTCGAGCGCAAGGCGGACCCCGCCTACAAGGGGCGCGCGCATCCGACGCTCACGATCAACGGGCAGCCGGTGGACGGCTACGAGTACCTCGGCCAGCAGGCGCTTGCCCTGCGCTCCGGAGGCTACATCGGCCTCCCCTCCGTGCGCGACCCCCAGACGAAAGAGCTGCTCTTCGACCTGGAGCTCCTCGCCGACGACAAGCGGGGCGACATGTTCGACGGGCGGGCAAACGTCCTGTCGGTCAAGAAGCTGCGCGGCCTGCTCATCACCGACAAGGCGGCGACCAACACGGGCGACACGGGCACGAAGAGCCAGGCCGAGGTCCACCAGGACGTGATGGGCGGGATGCTCGAGGAGATCCTCGCGGAGTACGTCGAGGAGGTCGTCGAGAGCCAGGTGCTGATGGACATCGCGACATTCAACTTCGGCGCCGAGCGCGCCCGCGATGCCGCCCCCCGGATCAAGAGCGCGGGCCTCTCCGGCGAGACGAAGACGATCATGGCGGACGTGTTCAAGGCCATGATCCAGGCCGAGCAGCTCGCCGGATCCACCGCCGGCCAGGTGTCGCTGCTCAAGCGCATCGACGCCGACGCGATCATGAAGCAGATCGGCGTGCCGGCCAAGTCCGCGGAGGAGATCGACGCGATGGCCGCGGAGGACAAGAAGGCGGCGGACGAACAGGCGAAGGCAGACGCGAAAGCCGCGGCGGAGGCGGAAAAGAACATCGGGAATGAGACGGCGCTCAAGCCCGGGCAGGAAGACGCGATCGCCGCCCAGATGAAGGCGCGCGGAACGACTCAGTAGCAGAGGTCGGGGTGTCCCGGCCCTTTTTGGACTGATGGCGCGCGGCTGAAGCATTCCGCGCACCGCAACGATGGGAGGCCAACATGGGCCGCGTTTACTTCGACAAGGCGAAGGGGCAGGGCGCGTACCGGATCGGCAACTACGCCCAGCTCGTCGACGGCGACGTCCTGGGCATCGGCGACAAGAACTACGAGTTCGACAACAATGCCTCCGTGGGGGTCGGCAACGTCAAGGTGACGATCGGCGGGACCAACGCCGCGACCGCGATCAACCTCCGGAACGCGATCAACACGACCCCGCCCACGCATCCGGTCGTTGCCACGATCGACACGGTCGACGACGCCACCGTCAACTTCGTCGCCACCTACGGCGGGCCGGCGGGCAACCTCGCGATCGTCGACGACACGACGGGCGGGTCCAACCTCCCCTCCGGCGCCGTGATGACCGGCGGCGAGAGCGACGGCAACCAGAAGATCGCCCGGGGCGAGTACGTCGTCACCGCCATCGACGAGGACGCCGGTCGCGTCCGGATCGAGACGAGCCGCACGTCCCCCCGCTTCCCGCAGATCGTCGTGAAGACCGACGACGGCGAGATCGAGGTCCCCGTGACGGGCAACTGGGAGGTCGTCGGCTCCGCGCTCGTCTACACGTTCGACGACGCGAGCGGCGGGGTGAACCCGGACGAGGACGACGTCGTGACCTGGCTGGTCTTCGAGTAGCCTCCTGAAAGGGGCCTCTCCCGTCGCGTGAGGCGGGAGGGGCAACCCTTCGGGGACTGGAGGATCGCCGAGTGAAGTTCTTCTCGATCGGGACCCACGCCTCGCTCTTGGAGGAGATCGCCGGCACGCTCCGGCGGCTCGGCCATGTCGTCGAGAGCATCTCCTTCTCGGCGCACGAGTGGATCTTCGGCCGGCAGCCTGCAGCCTCCTGCGGCCCGATCACGAAAGAGAACTGGGCGACGCTCGATCCCGCGACGTTCGCCAAGTGGTTCGCCCCGCGCGCCGGGGAGTTCGATGCGGTCATCGCCTCCTACCCCGCGTCCATGGCGATGCTCTTCCGGGACATCGACAAGCCGGTCATCGTCTACGCGGCAGCGCGCTACGAGGGGCCGTGGCAGGAAGACGCAGAGAAGTGGGGCGCGCTCAATGACCTCCTGCGAAACGAGCGCGTCCATCTCGCCGCGAACAGTCACTATGACCAGGCCTATCTCGCTCACTTCCTCGGCGTCGAGCCCCTGCGGATTCCCTGCCGATGCGACTACGTGGGCGGCGCGCGCTGGCGCGCGCTCGAAGGCCCGCTCCTCGCCAAGACGCGCGACTCGAAGGCCCTGACGCTCGCGCTCGCCGAGGTCCCCAACCTGCGAACGATGGGGCACTACGCATGGGCGGACCTCGCGCGCGCGCTCGCGATCGTTCACCTGCCCTACAACGCGTCGACCATGAGCGGCATCGAGCAGTACCGGATGGGGATCCCCCTGCTGGTCCCGACGCCCGACTTCCTGCTCGCCTTGCGCGCGGAAGTGGGGCTGCTGTCGGAATTGTCCTGGCCGCGGCGCCTCCAGTCGTCGCTCGTCGTCGGCGATCCGAACAACGGGAGCGACGCGAGCGTCCGCGAGTGGATCCGCAAGGCCGACTATTACACCGCCCCCGGGGTGGTCCAGTTCGGATCGTGGGAACACCTGCGAGACCTGCTCGCCCATGCCGACTTCGCCGAGCGGAGTGCGATCATGCGGGCGGAGAACGATCACGAGCGCGAGGTCGCGCTCGAGTGCTGGGACGACCTTCTACGGGAACTCGTGTAAGGGAGAGCCGCTCATGGTTCACAGCCTCGCCCAGATCCGCGCGCTGGTCAATCATCACAACGGCCAGCGGGTCATCATCGACGGGACGGCGATCATCTACGAGTACGACGCCGACTCGCTGGCGGCGGACAACGGGGTCTCCATCCTCAAGCCGGCGAACATCCTGCCGCTACAGGCGGGGCGCTGGCTGCTCATCTCGGGCGGCGCGGGCGCGAACTCCGCGCATGCCGCCACCCTCATCGTCAAGCAGGACGGGACGGGCGACTTCACCACGATCCAGGCGGCCATCGACGCGCTCGCCGCGCGCACGATCCCTGGCGGGACGATCTTCGTCCACGATGGCGAGTACGCTGAGGATCTGGTCTTCCCCGGCGACGTCAACATGCTCCTGATCGCCGCCGGCCGGGAGAATAGCGAGGGGGCCAGCGGGTTCAGTTACGACAACCCCGTCGTGACCATCTCCACGCCGCAGGCCGGGAACGCGATCACCGTGGGCTCGCCCTACGACGAGCTTTTCGTCGGCGGGGAGATCACGCTCCGCGGCTTCCGGCTCTACGAGTCCTACATGCCCGTCACGGGCTCGAACCTCGTGAAGCATCTCGGCGCGGGCGCGCGCGTCATCCTCGAAGACTGCTACGCCTACGGGTATCACAACTTCGTGGATGACGCGGAATCCGTCTACGCCAACGTCTCGGTGAAGCTGGTGAACTCCAGCGTCATCCTCAGCGACGCCCTCGCCCCGGGCGGGCACATCTGGAAGGGGCAGGGCGGCGAGGGCGGTGGCGGTCTGATGACGCTCATCCGGTCGACCGTGATGCAGTCGTCCTACGACGGCGACGCGCTCTACTCGGACACCGACGGCCTGCGGATCGAGATGGAGGACTCCACGCTCGACATCTCTGGCGATGCGAGCATCGGGTCGATCGACCTCCACGGGAACGGCGGGTGGACCAGCGGGATCAACTTGATCGGCGCGTATGCCGCCACGGTCAGCATTGCCGAGGCCCGGATGGTCGGCGGGTTCGTCTACTCGATGAACCCCGACGCCTGGATCGACTTCGGCGGCGGCTCCCCCGCGTACGACAATCACCACCTCGACCGGATGGCCTTCACGGGCGTCGAGGTCGTCGTCAGCGACTATGGCGTCCTCTCGGCGGTCGGGTGCTACTTCCGTCAGCTCTGGCTCCAGTCCGGGCCGGGGAAGCACATCATCCAGGGATGCCGGTTCACGAGCGAGAGCCTCGACGAACAGTACGCCCTCAAGATCGCCGGCGCCGACTATGTCGTCGTGAACGGCTGCATCTTCGACCTCCTGACCGGCACCGGGTACGACATGGGGATCATGATGGGCGACGGGCAGGTCCCCGCGAGTTACTGCGTCGTCGAGAGCAACATCTTCATCCGCGACGAGTATGACCAGGTCGCCGTCGAGGAGGGCGCGGGCAGCGATTACAACTCCTACTCGTGCAACTCGTACATCGGCTGGGGCGCGGTCCCGGGCGTGGGCGAACTCCTCGGGATGATCCTGGAAGGCGTGAATGACAAGGTGGATGGCTACGGAAACGGGGGGCCGGTGTGATGACGCCTCCTGACCCGGCATGCTCGGTCTGCAATACCGTTCTCTCCGTCGTCGAGCGGGAGCGGATGAAGGGCGTCGGCATTCGGCGCAAGGTGCTGTGCGAGCGGTGCGCATCGGCGACGCGGAAGATGAAGGCACGGAGGACAGCGTGATCCGACTCGTGACCGGGTACTGGCGCGTGGACGATCCCGTTCGGCGGGCCGAACTGGATCGGTGTCTGAAGGCCAATGGCGAGAACCAGCACATCGCCTCGATCGATCTGGTGTGCGAGAGCAGCGGGAATCCCGGCATCGAAGCGCCGCACGATTATGAGCGCTTCCCCGAGAAGTTCTACGTCTGGGACTCGTCCATGCTCGTCGGCCCCCGCTGCCACCTCTCCGGCCGCGAGACCTACCGGCAACTATTCGACCTGGAGAATCGGGCCTGCGGCTGGGAGCGGGTCCCCCCTCCCGGGTACGGCTACTCGAAGACGACCGCCGGCTGGATGAACGTGGCGGAGAGAGACCTCGTCATCGTCGCCAACGCCGACATCGTCTTCGATGAGACGGTCGCGCTTCTCGAGGAGTGCGTCGACGCCGACACGCTCGCCTGCATCTCGCGCACCGAGCGGAACGGGATGCCGCCCTTCTGGGACGTGACGCACCCGGAGAACTTCGGCAACCCGAAGAAGCACTGGCCCGACAATTCGCAGGACGCCTGGGCGTTCCGCGCGCCCATCCGGGACTTCTCCTGCGACTGGGCGATGGGCGTTCTCGGCTGCGACAACCGGCTGGCGACGGAAGCGAAGGCCGCGGGCATGCGGCTCGTCAATCCGTTCCCGGCGGTCAAGGCGTGGCACGTCCACGAGGCGAAGCGGCCGGTGGTCAGGAAGCGCCCGTGCGTGGGCGGACCGTTCACCGATGTCCCGCCGACTGCGGGGCTTTTCGAGCGGGCGGCTGCCCGCGCATAGGGACAGGAGACTGACATGTCGACACCCTTTAGCATCGGGGACCTCGCGCGCGGGACGGTCGTCTCCGGCGACGCCGACTACTACGACGAGTACGGCGTCCCGACGCAGACGGAAGCCGCGTTCCCGACGCACCGGAAGACCCGCCGACAGGGCACGCTCCGGATCAAGGTCGCGTGTGACGAGGCCGTGGGCGTCGGCATCCTCGACGTGGCAAGCGGGGCGGTCGAGTGGCTCGACGACGGCGACCCGCTCATCCCCGGTTGCCTGCGCCAGTGGGACATGGCGGCCAAGGGCGAGTACGAGTTCAACGTGGTCTTCACCGCGACGGCGACGGTCCGGCAACTGTACTGCGACTGCGTCGAGCGGTAGAAGCGGCGCGGCTCCAAGAGGAGAGAGACATGAGTCACCTACACGGGAACCCGCCGCAGGGCGTTGCGAGCAAGGCGAAGTTGCGGGCGCTCACGGTAGACGTGACGGCGGAGAGGGTAGCGCGGATCGCGGCGGATGCTGCCGAGGCCTTCGCACGCACCTACGTGGACAACTACATCCGGGCAGAGGCCGCGATCAACGGGGGCCGGGTCGTCTATTCCAGCGCGACGGAGATCCGTCAGCAGCAGCAGACGGGGCGGGTCATCTTCATCGAGGACGAGGACGTCCTGATCGGCGACTCGGGCGTGACGCGCGCGCCCGGGGACAAGTTGATCACGTCCACCGGGACGGAGGCAGCGGGCGCGGCCGTCGCGAACTCGACCTACTACGTCTACCGCGCGAACAGCAAGTCGTCCTACGCGGCGAACCTGCTCGCCTTGTGCGCGACCGCGCCCACCCGGCTCAATGGAATCCTGATGCTCGGGACGACGGGCAACGCGATCCACTGGCGCTACGTCGGGATGCTGCGCACGAACGCGGCGGCGCAGTTCACCCCCGAGGGCGTGTGGGACGAGATCGAGACGTTCCTCGGCAACATCCACCTTGCCGGCGGCTTCACGCTCATCACGACCTCGGCGGGCGCGTGGCTCAGACCGCCGGGGGTGTTCGACAACTTGCAGGACTCGCAACTCGCGGCGCTGTAACCCGGAGCGCAGGACGATGGCCGAGACTACGATCCCGCTGGTGATCCGGGACGGGGCGACGCATGACGATCTTGCGCTTGCCGTCATCGACTTAGTGCGGAAGGTCGCCGGCCCGGATTCGGCGGTGATCATCGCGTTTGCGACTCCGCCGAAGCCGGACGGGACTGGCGACTGGCGCGTCCGCTGGGACGGGGACATTTCGACGGTGCTGCGGTTGACGCGGACGACGAGTGACCTTGTATTGGACAAGTTCTTGCCTGTCATGAAGCAGAACCAGAAGGAGGGTTGACGATGTTCAAGCGCATCACCGCCGTTTCCGCCGGGCTCGTCTTCGCCGTCGCCGTCTTGCTCGGCGCGAACGCGGTCAACCGCTACGTCGGGTACGGGGGCGCGGCTCCTCGGCAGCACATCGTTGCCGACACCGATGCGGCGAAACCGGCTGGCTCGCAGATCGGCGACACCGTTTTCTGCAAGGACACGTTCTACACCTACACCTGGACCGGAACCGCGTGGGCCGCGCCCGGCATGGCGCGGGCGGACCTGCAACTCGTCCTGACCAACACCACGACGATCACGAGCAACCCCTACGGGGGCACGCGAGCCTACATCAACGGCGAGATCGTCACGATCACCGGGTTGACGTGCCTGACGTCCGCGAACGTCATCAGCGCGACGGGCACCGACTCCGGCGCGGCGGCTGCGGCGAGTACGCATTACTACGTCTACCGGAGCAATTCATCCGCCTCCTACGCGCCGGGTACCGTGAAGAATTGCGCGACTGCGCCGAGTACCTATCTCGGCAACCTCTACCTCGCCGCGACCGGCAACGGGGCGAACTGGCTGTACGTCGGCGACTGCTATACGAACGCGGCGACGCAGTATACCTACGTGGTCAGTCACTACAACTATTGCGACCCCGCCACAACCGATCTTACTCTTCGCCCGACCACCTCTTCCACGACAGGAGTAATTTACAAGGGTGCCGACCGATTCATCCATAATTTCGCTCTCGCTGGCACAGACGGCTTCAATACTTTCGTCGGCGTTAATGCCGGCAATTTCACGATGACCGGCTCGACGGGTACTCAGGGCTCCTACAATTCCGTGGGGGCGGGGGTTAGTGCCCTCCAATCGAACACGACCGGCTACTTCAACTCCGTGGGGGCGGGGGTGTATGCCCTCCGCGCGAACACGACCGGCTACAACAATTCCGTGGGGGCGGGGGTTAGTGCCCTCTACGCGAACACGACCGGCTACAACAATTCCGTGGGGGCGGGGGTGTATGCCCTCTACTCGAACACGACCGGCGCCAACAATTCCGTGGGGGCGGGGGCTAGTGCCCTCTGCTTGAACACGACCGGCTACAACAATTCCGTGGGGGCGGGGTATGAGGCCCTCTACGCGAACACGACCGGCGCCAACAATTCCGTGGGGGCGGGGTATCGGGCCCTCTACGCGCTGCGCCCCACCAGTCTCGCCGTCTCCGCTATCGCTGATTACTCCGGGACTGTCGCGGGAACGGTCAAGGCCACCTCCGTCGGCCACGGTCTACCCGCAGGGCCCACGGCCGGGATCGGGGTCTACGGAACCACCACCTATAACGGGACCTACACAATAACTTATATCGACGCGGATAATTTTTACTTCACCCACGCATGGGGCGCGACTTCTACGGGTTGGTGGGGGAAGGACGCTGAAGGCAAAAACAATACGGCGACGGGCTACCAGGCTGGGCGGACTCTTGTAACTGGCGATTCCTGCACATTCCTCGGCTATAGCGCGGGCTATCATGCCAGCCAACTCGCATCAGCATCCAATTCGATGGCCCTGGGAAATGGCGCGTACACCACGCAGTCGAACCAGATCGCTTACGGAAACGCTGCCATTACGCTCAACTCGTTTAACGGCGTCATGGCCTGCGCCACGGACACGCTCCGGTTGACGACGGCGAAGACCCCGGCGACGTCGGGTGCGGCGGGGACGCAGGGCGATATATGCTGGGATGCGAATTACGTCTACGTGTGCATCGCCACGAACTCGTGGAAGCGCGCGGCAATCGCCGCCGGGTGGTAACGAAATAGGAGCGGTACCATGCGCCTTTTCCTCCTCTCCCTCTCGCTCCTGTGCTGCTCATGCGCCCTCACGCGCACCGTCTCCGAGCGCGACGTGAGCAAAGTTCTCGGACGGGAAGTCATCGTCGTTTACGGGACGAACGACGGATGGGAAACGCGGAATTCCGACACGCTCTACGTGTATCTGGAGCGGGGATGGCAATGGGAGCCGCACTACTACACGTGGGGCGCAATCGCCACCCTCGCGGCCAACGCCGCAGACCGCGATGCCGGAGAGGTGATGGACGCCATCGAGATCCCGAGGCGATTCATGTACGTGCCGGGGGACAGCAAGATCGACGCGACGCGGGTGCAGGCGAGGCTGGAAGGTGCGCTGCCGAGCCATTTTACGTTCCAGAATACGAGCCCTGGGTGGCCGACTTTCTATTGGCGAGGTAGGTGATGTCGACGCTCGACCCGGCTGAAAAAGATTTCCGCGCGCTCCTCTCCGACTCGGGGACGGTCGCCGCGTTGGGCGACATCTACGAGCGGGCGGCGCGCCGCATCGTCGCCGAGCTCGCCGCCGGCGTCTCCCGCCCGGGCGCGGCCCGCGCGCGCGAGTTGCTCGCCCGGATCGACGAGATCCTCGGCGATCTCGATCCGCGGAAGCAGTCATCCGTCCGGAAGTGGATCGTCGAGAACGCCCGGAAGGCGTACGTGCTGGGCGACCAGGCGGCGACGAAGCAGATCCGGGACGTGCTAGCCCGGCTGCCCGACAAGGGGCGGGCGGAGTTCGGAGAGGTCGATACGTCGTGGACCGTCATCAACAACAACGCCATGCGCGGGATCGCCGCGGCGATGTCCGCGACCCTCGGCCAGGCGAAGGCGCAGATGTCCTCCTTCCTGACGACCACGATCCGGCAGACGCAGGTTGCCGGCAATCTCTCGGAGGCGATCCTCCAGACGACGACGGGCGGCCTCCTCCGCGGCGTCGCCGGCCAGTCGATCAAGGACGACATCGCGTCCATCCTGCTCGAAGGGAAGGTTGATCCGGCGGTGAGGCAGCGGCTTTCCGAAGTCGGCTACCGGGGCGACATGTTCGACAAGTTCGAGCGGATCGCGCGCGGGGAACTGATCACGGTGGGCGGCAAGACCTTCAACGTCCGGACGTACGCGGACCTGGTGGCACGGACGCAGATGAAGGAGCTACACAAGACCGCGACGCTCGTCCGGGGCCAGCGGAACGGCTTCAACCACGTCCGGATGTCGTGGCACCCGATGGAGGAGCCCGACGAGTGCACTCCGTTCGCCGGGAAGATCTTCTACTTCGGGCCGCTGCCGCAGGACCCGCTGGGGTTCCCCCGGTTCAACATGCTGCCGAGCAACGGGGACTTCCACCCCAACTGTGCTCCTGCTGGCACGATGATCACGACGAGTCGGGGGCGTGTGCCCATCGAGCAGATCGCAGAGGGGATGAAGGTCCTGACGCACGAGGGGCGATTCCGGCGCGTGACGGGGACGATGCGGCGTCTCTTCGCGGGGATGCTCTATGGCGTCAACGGTGTGCGTCTAAGCGGCGGGCACCCCGTCCTGACGAATCGCGGGTGGATCTCAGCGCGCCAGATTGGCGTAGGCGAGAAGTCGTCCCCTGAACTCCCCGAGGCGTTGCGGGTTGGGATGGCTCGGGAACGGAATGCGGAATACCCGCCAGCCTTGCAGCGCAAGAGCCGAGTCGCGCTTGGCGTCGCTGGTTCGCTTCGAGGGTTTGGCGTGGAAAGAGGAATCAACCTCGATGCAGACCTGCGTGGATGGGAAGGCAAAATCAGCGACGTACCTCCCGATGGCGCGCATGAACTCGAAATGGAAACCGGCCTCGGTGAGTATGGCAATGGCGATCTTCTCGGGGCCGCTCGGCTTCTTCCGGAACGCGAGCGCGTAGCCGGCGCTCATCTTCTCTCGGATGGTTGGATCGAGGGACGGGTTATCCTGGATCATGCGCCGTCGATTGCGTGCGAAGGCCCGGGAAGTCTTATCTGTAATGCTTCCGGGCGCGCCTCCGCCACGGGGACGTGTCTTGATTCCGAACCGCTTGAAATGATCCAGCATCGTATGGCCGGAGCGGGACTTGTAGCCAATTTCTACGGCCAACTGAGAGAGCGTGCGGCCGGTCTCGTAACGTCGGCGCAGGAAGTCGCCAAGGGGCTCGCCGATTCGATCCGAGATTTTCGCGATGATCTCGCGGCGCCGCGCTTCCTCTCGGCACTTCCAGGAGCAGACCTTGACGTGAACGGGGCGGACGTGGCAGATGGGGCACATTGTTTTCATAACGTTATGGTAGCAGTAGCGGACGGCTACGTCAAGCCCCGAATCTCTCGGCGCTGGTTCGCGGGCTGGCTCTACAATTTCTCTGTTGCCGAGGACGAGAGTTACATCGCCAACGGCGTGGTCGTTCACAATTGCGTCCACCGCTTCTCCCTCTGGTCGACGGCCGGGGTGGGCGGGGCGCAGATCGCGCGCGAGCTCGCGTGGGTGCAGCGAATCCCCGCGTCCTTCTTCGGCAAGACGGGCGCCGAGGTCCGGAAGCTGATGAAGGCAATGGGCCCGGCGGCGGTGGCGGAGATCTCGAAGCCCTCGATGGAGGCGGCGGCGTGAACGCCGAGGCGAAGCCAACGTCTATCGCCTGTTACGAGGTCGCGGCCCTGATGCGCGGCGCGACCCGGGCGCGGATCAATCACGGAGGCAAGCAGTACGAGCTGAGGATCACGGACCGGGGAGGTCTGATCCTCGTGCGAATCGCGTAAGTCCCGTAAGCCAAAAGCCAAGGGAGTCTCCGGAGCGAAAGCCCCGGGGCCCTTGGCTTTTTTTATTCCCGTGAGGTGGACCGTGATCAAGAGCGAAGGCGGGAAGTGGGTCCTGTACACGCAGGACGGGAAGAAGGTGCTCGGGCGCTTCGCCTCCGAGGCCGAGGCGAAGAAGCGCGAGGCGCAGGTCAAGTGGTTCAAGGGCGCGGACCATTCCGCCGAGCCCGCCGACGCCGAGGAGCTCGCCGCCGGCCACACCGAGATACAGACCCTCGTTTTCGCGAAGGCGAAGTTCCCCTCGGCCGACGAGGCGCTCGCCTGGTGCAAGTCCCACGACTTCTCCGCCGGGACGAGCCGGGACACGGAGGACTCCTTCCGCATCCGCCAGAAGCCGCCCGAGGATTTCGTCTCCGGCTCCTTCCGCACGATCCGCATCGCCGAGGGGATCTCCGCCGTCATCGGGCACCCGAAGAAGCGTGACCACTCCGTTTTCCTGCTGGGGCCGAAGTCGGACTTCATCGCCAAGGGCGCCGGGCGTTTCGTGAAGGATATCGCCAGCGTGGGGAGGTGGATCCACCCCGACACGGGGCAAGAGATCGAGTTCACGTTGGATCGGCTGAATCGCCTGGCCGCCGAATCGAACCGGTTCCGGCAGAACGAAAACGAGATCCCCTTTCCCGACGGCCACTCCTTCTCCGTCATGAAAAGCCTCGGCGATTGGCCGGGACCCTTCGTCGTCGAGGCCGGCCGACTCTGGGGAGTCGTCGCCCCGAAGGGCAAGGAGGTCCTCGACCGCGTCGCCGACGGCCGCATCAAGCGCGTCTCGGCGCGGATCCAGTTCGACCACGTCGACACGAAGGGCAACACCTACCCCGAAGTTTTGACGCACGTCTGCGCAACGGATTACCCCGTCTTGACGGGTCAACGGGACTTCCAGTCGCTCTCGGTGGTCGAGGGTGATGCGGGTCCCTGTTCGGTTTTGCCGCTGATCCCCGCTGAAGAGGCCGGGGGCGCGGAGAAAGGAGCCGGGATGGATCGCAAGGCGATGTTGGCGTCCCTCGCCGCCCTGAGCCTCTCGCCGGAGGTTCTCGGGCTCACGGAGGACGCGCAGGAGAAGGACATCTTCGAGGCGCTCGGGAAGCGGACGCCGCCGCTCGACGAGAAGGCCACGAAGAAGGTCGTCGACGAGGCCCTCGCGCTCGTCGGGATCGAGCTCAAGGCCCGCAACCTCAAGATCGAGGCCGGGAAGGTCGTCGAGCTCGCCGCCAAGCCGCCCGCCGAGGAGACCGAGGAGACGAAGGCGCTCCGCGCTCGGGTCGCCGAGATGAACGCCACGCTCGGCCGCCAGCGGATCGAGAAGGCGAAGCAGGTCGTCGCCCTCGCGGTCAAGGACGGCCGGCTGCCGCCCGCGGTCGAGAAGGCCGCCCTCCAGCTCCTCTCCGTCGAGGGGAAGGCGAAGGCGATCGAGCTGTCCGCGGACGGGAAGGACCTGAAGGACGCGGACGTCGAGACCGCGCCGCTCGTCGAGCAGATCCTCGCGTCGCTCCCCCGCTGGGACGCGAAGCACCTGACCCAGCTCTCGGCCGAGCAGAAGACGAAGGCCGAGGAGCTGTCCTCGCGCGGGGCCAAGGCCATGCGCAAGGCGCAGGGCCGCGCGGAGCCCAAGAAGGAGGAGAAGGCGTAACGGCGGGATGGACGGGGCCGGGCCGCGACTGTGACGGCCGCCCGCATCGAAGGAACGATCGAAGGAGGACACGGAATGATCCCCGAACTGGGAGCCAACGGGATGCCGGGCATCACCGACGAGCGCGTGCAGGAGAGCCACGAGTTCCTCCGCGACGTCAACCACGTCGCGATCAAGGGCATCGTGATCGCGGCCGGGACCGAGGACCCCGACCACGTCGACAAGGAGTTCGTCCTCCAGCCGGGACTGGTGCTCGTCCGCATCGAGACCGGCCCGCACGCCGGGAAGTTCACCAACCCCGACAACGCGTACGCCGCGCCGTACGACGACGACATCGTCGAGGCCGTCATCCTCGACCGCTACATCAACACGATGTCGAAGACCGGCGCCCCCGAGGACAAGCAGGCGGCCGGCGTGTGGCACGGGCGGGTCGACCGCGACCAGCTCTTCTACGGCGCGTCCGACCCCAGCCGCATCGAGGCCCTGGAGGCCGCGATGAAGCTGGTCCTCGTCGAGGAGGACGTCTAGCCGTCCGGTGGAAGCCGCGAGCCGCCCCCGGCCGGTAGAAGTGGGCAGGCGTGATGGAGGCTGTGATTCGGAGGAGACGAGATGGACAACGACCTTCTGAAGCTGGAGTTCTTCGACGGCATGATCGCCGAGCGCAAGACGCCGGCGAGCCTGCTGCTCACCTCCCGCAACATCCTTCCCGTCGTCGAGGACGTCGGGCAGACGGTGGCATGGGACATCGAGACGGCGGAGATGGACGTGCAGGGTTTCCAGGGGTTGGCGGCCTCCGCCGGCGTCCGGAAACTGGGGAAGATCAAGCACCGCACGGCCAGCCTCGCCCGGACGTTCATCTCCAAACGGATTCCCGGAAACGCCCTCATCGACCTCCGCGCCCCCGGCTCGATGACCCGCGAGGCGCTCGCCGAGGCAAAGGTCGCCCGGGAGACGAACAGCCTGCTCTCCTTCCTGGACCGCCAGGATGAGTACATGCGCGCGCGCGCCCTCCAGGGCGTGATCGCCATGGTGATCGACGGCGTCGCCTACGACGTCGACTACGGCTTCCTCGGCGGCGACCATGACATCACCCCCGCGCCGCGCTGGAGCGACACCGGGGCCGACATCGAGACCGACATCGCCCTCGCCGTCAAGGCGATCGCCCAGGACAGCGGCAGGGATGCCGTCTACGCCCTGTGCGGCTCGGACGTCATCGCCGCGATCATGAAGAACGATCGCGTCACCGAGTACTTCGCCAAGACCGCGGCCGGCACGGCCTACATGCAGACCCGGAGCATGGGGCAGTTCCAGGGCCTCGAGTGGCTCGTCGACGACCAGGTCTACAAGCCCGACGGCGGCAGCATGACGCCCTTTGTCGATCCGAAGGATGTCATCATCTTCCCCGCCCCGGACGCCGACTGGGGCGAGTTCCGCGTCGGTTCGGATGCCATCCCCACCGACGATCGCATCTCCCCTCCGATCGAGAAGGTCGGCCGGTACGTCTACGCCAACTGCCAGATCAACCCGGCGAGCATCGAACTGTTCGCCGGCTGTGTGCGGCTCCCGATCATCCGGAACGTCGGGGCCATCGCCGTGATCCACGCCCTGCCGTAGTGAACGGCTGAGGGCAGATCCTACTCCGTGTGATGCACGGAAGGGGGGCGGGGACCGGACCCGCAAGGGACCGTGAGCCCCGCCCCCCGTGGAGGAGTGACCGATGGACCTGGACGCGACGGTCTCCGGAGTCGCCGCCAATTCGTACATCGACCTCTACGAGGCCGGAGACCTCATGGAGGCGTTCGAGCAGATCGACGCGTGGGACGAGCTCGACCAGGAGGAGCAGGAGCGGCTGCTCTACCGGGGCACCCGCCTCCTCGACGCCTACAAGTCCTGGGGTCTCCGGGCAATCGCCGGCCAGGCGCTCGCGTTCCCCCGCAAGCGCGACGGGGGGCTTGTCCCCCGGGATGTCAAGCTCGCGCTCATGGAATGCGTGGACTTCGAGCTGGAGGGGAGCGGGTCGGGGCTCAAGCGTCAGCAGGCCGAGGGCGTGACCTCGGTGTCCGTCCTCGGGAAGTCCATGACGTTCGCCGCGGACTCGTCCCGCCTCCCCGCGGGCGCGCGCGTGCTGCTCGACGAGCTGTACCTCTCCGGCCAGGAGCCCATCGTCCTCAACCGGCGCGAGCGCAGGCATCCGCGCCGATGCAAGGATGAGAGCCTCTTCGGGTGACCGCATGTTCGGCGTCGCGAACGAAAAGCTCCTGATGCACAAGCCGGCCTCGCGCGACGTCGCGAATGAGGTCGCCTACGAGATCGTCACGGCCGAGGACGGGGACATCGCCTACCTGCGTGTCGCGATGACCCGGAAGGTCCGCACCATCAAGACCCGGGACGGCAAGGAGATCGCCTGCGACGGGTCGATCGCGTTCGACGCGAAGACCGAGGCGGGCCGGCTCCTGGAGGTCGGGTGGCTCGTCTCCGATGCGCACGGGAAGGTCTACGAAGTCGTCACCCGCTCGGATGACTCAACCTTCGGCGAGGAGGACGCGACCTGCGACCTCCAGTTGACCCGGAAAAAGGTGGACCTCGGTCTGGATGAGCCCTCGTGAGCAAGGACGATGTTTTCTCCATCGATATCGCCGCGTTCGACAAGTCGATCCGGCAGGTCCGCAAGAATCTGAAGATGCTGGAGTGGGCGTTCAAGCTCGCGGTCTACCAGGCGATCAAGGAATACGCCGAGAAGTTCATCGCCAAGGCGCAGAATCGCGCGCCCGCGGGCGAAGGGAACCTCCGGGGCAGCGCGACGGTTGTCCCGACGACCGACGCGACAGGCGAGACGGTGGGCGTGGTGGCCGGCTTCAACATCGTCTATGCCCACATGCGGGACGTCGGCGGAACGATCCGGCCGGTACGCGCGAAGGCCCTGTTCATCCCGCTGCGGAAGGGCGCGCGGCCGGGCGACAAGTCGCTCAAGTGGGGCGTGGACTTCGTGCTCGCGCAGGTCGTCGTCCAGAAGGGCAACCTGTATTTCTCGATCACCGTCGACGAGGCAAAGGTGGAGTACCCCTTGTGGGTCTCCCTGAGATTCCGGGAGATCACCAAGGGGGAGCGCGGCGAGGTTCTCTCGAAGACGCCGCCGGCAGCGTGGTCCGAGTCATCGACACCGGGAGCGTGATGCCGTGGAACAGCGGATTCTACAGGCCGGATTCGTGGAGGCGCTCTCCGGCGCGATCGCCGATCGCTTCCGCTTCTCCGTCGCCCGGCTCGGCGCCGACCTCCCGCTGCGCACGGGCGTCCACGTCTTCGCCGAGGACATGCCGGAGGTGGAGGAGATCGCCAGGACCGCGGGCCCGGCCTACGGGGACGAGCATCCCGCGCTTGCGCTCTACGACCAGGGCGGCCTCGGGAATTCCATCTCCTCGTCCCACGGCGGCCGGCTGGAATGGACGATCCGCTTCGTCCTGCGCCGCGGCACGAATACCGCGCGCGTCGACGCCCTGCTCGACGAGTTCTATGCGTGGGCGCAGAACCGCCTCCGCGGCGTGCGGCTCACGTCCGGTCACAAGATCGTCTCGGTAGTTCCGTCGTCGAAGCCGGTAGGCGTGGTCATCGAGGGCGACCGTCACGCTTTCGCTTCGGCGACTCTCCGTTTCCTCGGCGTCGCCCTTCCTGTTGGAGCCTGAGCCATGGTCGAGGAAGCGAACGTCCCCGCTGCAGACCCGAGGAATCACCAGACAGCGGCGAAGCTGTCCGTCTGGTTCCGGCCCTACGGGTCGACCGACGACAAGGACTGGATCGAGTTCGGGAACATCATCGATCCCGACATGACGCCCACGGTGGAGAAGCTGGAGCACTCCTCCAACCGCCGCGGCCTCCGGACGGTCGACCGGACGGCCATCATCTCGCGGAAGCTGGAGCTCAACTTCTCGATCGACGAGATCAACCGCCAGAACCTCCGCTTCGCCTTCCAGGGCGAAGACAAGGGGGCCGCCTCGGTGGATGCGCACGACTCCGACAACTTCCCGAACCCCGGCGCCGGGAACGCCATCGACCTCGGCCAGACCGGGCTCAAGGCCGGCTCCGTCGTCGTCCGCAGCGCGATCGACGAGGACGACGTCGTCTACGTCGAGGGCTACGACTACACCGTCGACGAGTCCACCGGGATCGTCACGATCGAGTACGGCGGGGACCTGGCCGACGAGTCCGCCTACGGCGTCGAGGAAGTCCACATCACTTGGGCGAAGACGCTCGGCGCCCGGAAGATGGCCGTCTTCTCCGAGGAGATCATCGGCGAGGTCAAGCTCCAGAACCTCCCGCCCGGCGGCCACCAGGTCATCTTCACCCTGCCCAACGCCACCGTCTCGAACAACGGCGCGCTCGCGTTCGGCGACGGCTCGAAGTGGCAGGAGATGCCCCTCACCGTCCTCGCGCTCGAGGACAACGCGGGCGAGCTCTGCTACCTCAACGAGATCAACAAGGCCGACCGCCTCGACTAGGGCGGCGGCGATCCGGGGTCCTGAGCCGAAAGGAGACGATCCGTGGTGGACGAGGCCGCGAAGGTTCCGGAGATGGGCGCGATCCCGCCGGCGATGGCGAAGGGGACGATCCTCGTCCAGCTCGCCAAGCCCGTGGAAGGCAAGGCGACGGTGCTCGTCGAGAAGTGGTCCTTCACGAAGGCGATCGCCGTGCTTGCCATGATGGGACGCTCCTTCGACACCCTCCCCCGGGCGGTGATCGACGAGTTCGCCAAGGGCGACTGGCGGGCTCACGTCTCGGATCTGGCGGCGGCGCTCGGCGAGCGGCTCCTCGATGTCGTCGAGGAGTCCGTCCGCAAGGAGGACCGCGGCATCATCCGTTCCGCGCTGCTCGACTCGGAGGACGGCCTCGGCATCCTCGAGGCCGTCTTCGAGTGCAACCTCACGGAGCGATTCGTGGGAAAAGCGGTGGCCCTCGTGTCGAAGTCCCTCGCAAAGTTCGCCGCGGCGGTGCGGAGTACACGATAGAGTCCGCCGTCGGTGCCATCTGCGCGGCCGGGCTCGCGACGGTGGCCGAGGTGCTCGACTACGAGGGCCGCTGGAGCTTCGAGCTGATCGAGACCATGCTGCCCGTCGCCATCGAGATCGAGGCGAACCGGGTGGATTGCATGGCGCGGGCGGTGATGGGGGGACTGGCCGGGGTGCTCACGAAGGAAGGCGCGGACATCTTCCGGAAGGACTTGGAGGACGTGCGCGCGGGCGTGCGGAAGGCGCAGAGGGCGACGCGCGGATTGCCTCCGGAGCCGGAGACGCCAGCGATCGAGCGGTTTATCGCCGGGCTGCGGAAGGTCGCGGCGACAGGTGGCGGAAAAGGTCGCGGGCGCGCGGGCGCCCGGCATGGGAGACGGTGAGCCATGGCCGGCGATCATAATGCAGGGTCGGTCTGGGTGCAGTTCAAGGGCGCGGTCTCCGGCCTGGTGAACGGCTTCAAGCAGGCGCTCGGCGGACTCGATACGTTCGAGCGGGGTGCCAACAAGTCCTTCGCCCGCATCGCCAAGTTCTCCAACAAGCTCCTTCACGTCCAGTTCGCGGCGATGAGCCTGATGCAGGCGTTCGGGTCGGAGACGTCGGGCCTCGGGCAGGCGGTCAAGTTCGCGTCCGCTGGCATCGCCACCTTTGCGATCACGGCGTCCATCCTCCCGGGGTCCGTCGGGCTCCTTATCGCCGTGCTCGCCGGCCTCGCCACCGCCTTCGCCGGCTTCCTCGCGCCCAGTGAGGAGGCGAAGGCCGCCCTGGAGCGGACGCAGAAGGTGATCAAGGCGTCGAAGGACAGCTACGGCGACCTCAACAACGACCTGCGGAAGATCGAGAACGACTTCTCCACGCGCCGCATGATCGGGACGCTTCTCGGCGAAGACCTGTCCAAGATCAAGGTCGAGGAGGCGATCGCGAAGGTCAAGCGGTTCAAGGAGACGATCGACGCGAGCCGGGGGGCCGTCGAGGAGATGGAGGCGTCGGTCAAGAAGCTCCTGGCCAATGTGCCGAAGGAACGGGCAGCGGACGCAAGTGCCAGGTCGGGTTCGTGGGGCAATTGGGGGGACGTGGCAAATAAGGCCGCCGGCATTGACACCCGAACTTCCTCGGAGAAGGCGGCGGCTGAGCTCGAAAAGAAGATCACCGCCGAGAAGGCGAAGCAGTACGAGATCGCGATGAAGGAGCTGAAGGCCGCCTTCGACGTCGTCGTCGAGCGGGTGAAGGCGGGGCTGGCGATGAAGGCGCAGGCTTCCGCGGCCCTTGCGATCGCCATGACAGCGGACGAGCGGGCGCACAGCGAGGCGGATACCGGCCGCGAGCTGGAGGCTCAGGCCGAGGCACTCCTCAAGATCCAGGAGGCGTTCGCGGCGCGGCAGAAGTCGCTCGTCGAGTTCGACCGCGCGTTGGGCGTGCAGCGTGCCCTGGAGAGCGTCAATGCGGTCCTGCTGCAGCCCGGGAAGTACCTCGTCGAGCTGCTCAACGAGGGCACGCGAATCGCGCAGGAGCAGGCGCGACAGGCCGAGATGAACGCGTGGGCCGGGACCACCGGGCCGATGAGCGTCGAGGACCGGATGGGAATCGTGGAAGCATCGCAAGCGGCTAAGGAGAAGGCGCGGAAAAAACTAGAAGACATGCAGGAAGATTTCAGGACGCTCGTCTCTGACCCCTTCTCTCACTCCCTCGCTGACGGCGTCCGGGACGGCATCCTCGCGGGGTCGGACGCGCTGGAGATGGTTCGGAACACGGGCGAGAACATGTTCCGCGAGTCGATCACGACGCTCGTGGAGTTCGGCCGGAAGAACCTCGCCACCGCGCTCACCGACCTCCTCGGCGCCGGCGGGGAAGTGATGGGGTCGCTGATGGCCGGCGTGATGGGGGTGGTGGGCTTTTTCATGTCGGGCCGGGGCGGGAAGAGCGGCTCGCAGTCCTGGAGCAGCGTCTCGGGCATCACCTCGACGGCCGCCAACCGAGGCATCGTCGCCGGCCCCTCGTCGGTGGCGATCGCCGCCGTGGGCGACGACCTGGCGCGCGCGTTCGCCCCCGTGGTCTCTCGCCTCGACTCCCTCATCGGGATCGGTACGGCGATCGCATCGAAGGTGGGCGGTGGCGGCGGCCTCTCGTACGCAGGGGATGTGCCCTCATGATGACCCGCGGCCTCCTCATCACCGCGACGGGCTCGCGCTACCTCGAGTACGCGCGCTGGCAGGTCCACCACCTCCGGGCGATCGGCTGGGATCACCCCATCCGCGTGATGACCGACGTCCCCGGCGCGATCATCCCCGGGGCGCTCGTCGACCGCATCTCCCCGCCCTCCGGCTGCCGGGGGCCCTGGTGGAGCCGGGGCATCCGGGTCCGGGCGTACGAGCTGAGCCCGTGGGACCTGACCCTCTGCCACGACGCCGACATGGTCCCCCGCGACATCGAGGACGTCTGGCACTTCGCGCAGAGGGGCGAATTCTGCGTCACGATCAACAAGGAGCGGCCCCGGCTGGGCGATGCCTGGTTTGCCACGGAACACTCGAAATCGTTGACCCTGGCCGAAGCTGGCGCGGATTCCACGCACTACAGTGGCGGGTGCGTCCTGTTCGCGAAATCCCCGCGCGCCGAGTCGATCTACAAGGCGTGGGCGGCCGAGTGGGACAGGGACCCGACGCAGGACGAGCCGGCGCTCGCCCGCGCCCTCGCGCGCCTGCGCGAGAAGCCCGTGGAGATCCCCATGACGTACAACTGGTCCCCCGGCGAGCATGATGGGATCGAGTCCGTCATGGAGTCCTACCGGCGCGAGCGGTGCATCCACATCTGGGCGCAAAAACCCGTGATCCTTCCGCAGGTCTACGGCGCCCTCCTGGGCGTCACCGCTGAAAGGGCGACCGCATGAGCACCTACAACCTGTCCGTCCGCGGCGTGATCGCTGCGACGTCCGCCGACGGCCCGGGACCCAAGGACTACACGCTCGCGGGGACGGTCAAGCCCGCGTCCTGCCACCTGTCCGGGACCATCCGGGAGATCCGGGGCGGCGCGGTCGTCGTGCAGTCCGGGGTGGTCCATCTCGACGAGTACGACGCGCCCCCCTACTCGATCCCCCTGGGGTCCCCCGTGGACATCGACAGGGCCGTGGTGACGCTCACCCACAAGGACGACCGCGGGACGGACCCGACGAAGCGCGGCGTGGTCGCGGCGATCGACTACGACGGGGAGGGGATCGAGCTGGACTACGCGCCCCTCCTGGCCGGCGAGACCCTCGACGTCAACTACCAGGTCACGGAGTACCCGCTGGCATCGGCGGGCCACGGGGCGATCCTCACTCTCTACTCGGCGACGAAGGTCCGCCTCTCATGGGACGGCGTCCTCCTCCCCGGGGAGTCGATCACCGCGTCCTTCGAGCTGATCGACTTCGAGGCGCTCGGAGACGACATCAAGGAGGCCCTCTTCCGGCTGGAGAACCTCCTGGGCTACGCCGGCGCGAACTACGTCCAGGATCTCATCACCCGCGACGATGCCGGCAACAAGGTTTCCTTCCGGATCCGCGTCTTCGACTCGAAGGCGAACGCCGAGAACGCGACGCTCGACCTCCCGGCCGGCGACGGGCTGGAGACGGGCGAGCATCGCCGCATCACCATCTCGCAGGAGATCGACACGCCGACCAATGATCGCATCTCCTCCCTTGGCGTCGAGACGGACGTCCTCGCAACCCCGGGAGTGGATTAGACCCCCATGGACTTCAACGCACCCGGTTTGATCCAGCACGGCGCCGGCCCCATGGCGCCGATCGATCGGTACGACGCATGGGAGCCCGTGACCTCCAAGGGGGATCCCCGCCTGTTCCCCGCGCGCGGGGGCGGCCGGCGGATGCGCCACCCGTTCCTCGATCACCTCGTCTACCCGCGGATGCCCGACAAGACGCTCAACTTCGGCTTCGATGTCCTGCGGCGCGTGCCCTCGACGATCCTCAAGACCGCCGGCGCGACCGCCTCGGCGAAGTACCCGGAGCTGCCCGACGACATCAAGATCACGGAGATCTGGCTCGCCGAGCAGCTCTCGACGATCACCGGCCTCTTCCACCAGTTCCACCGCTACTGGACGTACATGCTCCCACCCGGGCGCTACTGCGGCTGGCAGCCGCGGGATCTGACGCCGAAATCCTACTTCGTCGAGATCCTCGAGGTCCGCCTGGGCTCGGCCGAGGAGTTCAACGTCGAGGAGCTGGGCGACCGGCGGCCGTGGATGATGCGCGAGCAGCTCTCCGTGACGTTCCGGCTCATCCGGGACGTGTCCTACCCGGCCGGCGTCGTAGCTTCCGTCGGCCTCTGAGGTGACGCATGCGCGCAGGCGACTACCGTCCGGATCACCAGCGGGTCAACCGGCACGTCGATCCGCGCCTCGGGACGCGGAATCCGGCCGAGCCGCTTTCGCAGGCGAACGCCAACGTCACGATCAACAAGACGGCCGCCCCCCTCGGGCGCGCGGGAGCGGGCCCGGGATCGCCCATCCTCGCCGGCCTCGGCGACCAGCAGCAGTTCCAACTCTCCTCCGACGACCTGCTCACGGGCGTCTACCTCTTCCAGGACCCCGCGGCGATCGGCCTCAACCTCAAGTCGACCTGCTCGACCCTGGCCGCATACCTCTACGGCCTCGACATCCTCGCCGGATCCGGGCAGACCGTGGCGGGAAGCCCCGCGACCGGCGCCGCCCGAAACTTCCTCCGCATCGTCTCCCGGCGCGGGACGGTGGACAAGGAATTCTGGATCAAGTCCATCGACGCCGACGCCGTGACCGTGAAGACGCAGGCGACGCTCGATCCCGCGACCCTCGACCCCGTCCCCGTGACGGATGCGATCGCCAGCCTCGGCTCCGGCGCCTGGCACGACATCGCGATCGGCTTCTTCGCCTCCTGGATCGACGAGATGGGCCAGCCGGGGTACGGGGGGGCGGCCTTCGTCAGCCTCTTCGACACCGACACGGCAACGGAGGGGGTGGGCGGGGACGTCGAGCCGGTCAACCAGCAGCCGATCGCGAGCGTCACGTCGATGCGGCTCTCGAATGCCCCGGGCCTCAAGCGGATCACGGCGCGCTTCCGGTCGAAGATCGACTCGGTCTACTTCGTCGACGTCCCCTTCGAGGTGCTCCTGACCTACGAGGCCGGCGGCGTCTGCCTGCCCCCGGTGATCGATCCGTGCTCCGATGTGCTCCTCAAGCACGGGGCGAGCCTCCCGAACAACACGCCGGCGGCCGCGAGCGTCGAGGGGTATCCCACGGAGGCCGGCGCATTCGGCTCCGCCATCGTCCGGGACCTCCTGATCATCGCCGTCCGGGCCGCGGCCGTGGGGGATAGCCCCACCCTCTTCGTCCGCCGATGGACGACGGCGCCGTCCGGGACGGACCTGTCGGGCGCGCAGGCCCAGCAGGGCGCCGATTCGGAATACATCCCCCTGGCGCTCGCGAGCGACTCTCCGGCGATGGGGAGCCCCTACCAGGCCCCCCGGATCTACGCCATCGCCCTCGACGTCGGCAATGAAAGGCTCGCCAATGTCGCCGCGCTGACTGTCCAGGTCAAGGACGGCGAGCTCCTCAGCGAGGCCGTGTTCGTCGTCGGCCCAAAGCTCAGGGACATCGCCTTCTACCCGCCCGGTGAGGCGGGAGGCGGAAGCGGTTGCTGCGGCCCGGCCGGTTGCGTCGCGGACGACGACGACCTCCCCGACCCCAGCACGTAACGGAGGATCGACCATGCAGCCGGTCTGCACCTGCATCATGCCCGTGCTCGCGCGACGCGCGCAGTTTCTCGCGTCCGCCATCCGGCGATGGGCGGTGGGGCAGAGGGGAATCGAGACGGAGCTCCTTATCGTGGTCGACCCGGGAGAACTGGATGCGATTCGGGCTGTCGTCCCGCTCAGGCCAGACGTCCATGTCATCCAGTGCGACTCCCGGATCCTCGGCCGGAAGTACGAGGCGGGGATCCACGCGGCCGCCGGCGCCTACTGCGCGAAGTGGGATGACGACGACTGGTACGGGCCCACCCGGCTTGCTCGGCAGATCGAGCCCCTCGCCCTCGGCAAGGCGGACATCGTCTCGCTGCGGGAACTACATGCGGTGCTCATCCCGGATGGGACGTTCTGGACCTCGAACCACACGCACCGGCACGCCTACCATGACGGGACGCTCGTCGGCCGGAAGGACTGCCTGAAATATGCATCGTTCGGGAACTGCTCCCTCGGCGAATCCGCGATCTTCGTCCGGAAGGCGCAGAAGGCCGGGGCCCGCCACGTCACGATCGACGCCGGCGAGGACTTCGTCTACTGCCGGCACTCCTGCAACGCCTGGCGTTTCGAGATCTCGAAGCACTTCTCCGGCCCCGTCCCCAAGCCGGCGTGGTTCCCGGATGCGGACCTGGCCGAGATGAAGGCGATCCCGCTTCCCCCGCCGGCGCCGCAGCTCGCCGTGCCGGTTCGCCGCGTCGTCCGAACGTTGCCGCCTCATCCGTTCCAGCGTCTCCCTCTTCCGGGCTCTCCATGCGCTCCCTGCTCCCCGGCTCACTCCTGAATGCGATCGCCGGTTCCGCCGTCCGGTATCCGGCCTTCCGGGTGCTGGTCTGGGACCCGGCGGCAGTGTCTATCGGCGACGTCGCCGCGGGGCGGCCGTCCATCCCGCCGGTTGACCTCTCCGCCTTCTGCGAGAGGATCGACCTCTCGGAGAACGTGGGGTTCGAGCAGCAGGACGACGTCTCGACGCCCTCCGCGCGCTTCACCTTCCGGGCGCTGGGGGCGGGGGGCGGCGTCCAGTTCCGGCGCGGGATGATCGACGACGGGGTGATCGTCCGGGTCTACCAGGGGGACCGGCGCGTCGCCATCGACGACTGGATCCCGATCTTCACCGGGACCTTCCGCGGGCGCCCGGGCGAGGACGGGGGCACGCGCGACGGGGCGTCCTCGGGATTCAGCGCCACCGCTTTCGGGCGCGAGGAGCGGTATCTCAATCTGGATGTCACCACCTCCGCCTTCGACCGCGGGACCGACCTCGGGACGATCGCCCGGACGGTGGCCCTCGACCACATGGGCCTCTCGATCGACGAGATCCTCTTCGGGACTCAGGCGGTCGTCACCTGGCACCAGACCAACCAGATTGTCGAGGAGAACGCGCTTTCCGCGCTCTGGCACCTCCTGTTCCCGGCGGGCAAGAAGCCGCGCTTCGACGCCCTCGGCCGCCTCTGCGCGATCGACTCGCGATTCGACAAGGCGCCCGCCCGAATCCTGTCGGCGGGGGACCATTGCGTCGTCTCCCGGATCGCGACCCCGAACGACGTGGAGGTCTATAACTCGGTCGTGATGCGGGGGCTGTCGGCCACGCTTTCCAAGGCGCTACAGGACGAGCAACTCATCACCACGCTCTCGGCGGTCACGGGGTTCTTCGATTCCGACTACAAAAAGGACGTCTGGTATTCAGAGGACCGGACGCAGCGGGTCCAGAACACCCGGCTCGTCACGAAGAAAAAGATTTGGTGGAGTCACGGGGATTGGAGCGAGAGCGACGAGTTCCACGGGCGGGTGGAGATCGACACGCGGTACCTGCGGAATGCCAGGATCATCATTCTCGTCAACTGGATCGCGTCGCAGATATCCGTGGCGGTCGTCGACTACTACTTCCACACGGGGAGCATTCTCGCCAGCATTATAAGCGGCGTGACCTTTAACTCAGCCGCCAACTACCGGTTGCTCGCGCAAATCTCCAGCATGGCGTCCCTCGCCCTGCTCCTCTGGTCCATGCAGTTCATCGGCCGGGGCGAGTACGAGGTCTGGGGCCGCCCCTACGAGTACGTCTACCAGGAGCTCGTCACCCGCCACCAGGTCGAAGGGCTCGCCCCGGAAGAGGTCCGCGAGGTCGAGTACCGCAACGACTTCCTCAGCGACATGGAGGACCTCGACGCCGCGGCCTTCGAGCGGCTGAAGCGCGAGGTCGTCAAGAACCAGGTCTACGAGATCGTCCTCCTCGACGACCCCGCGCTCGAGGTGGACGACGTGATCCAGACAATGAACGGGGACCGGTACTACATCACGTCCATCTCCCGGACGCTCGCGCGCGAGGGGGCCCCGACGATGCACGTGACGGCGTGGAAGATCGTCGACGGGGCGCTCAATGCGCTCCTCGCCCCGGCTGCCTGATAGGTGAAATATGAAACGATACGGAGCATCGACTGAGCGCACTTACGCGGCCGTCTTCAAGGTCCGGACGGGTTGCGGCCCGCCTCTTCTGGTTCCCGTCACCCGGGTGCCGGCTGAATTGCTCCCGCCCAGCGGGACGCCGCACACGCATCCCGAGGCGGATGTCATCCAGTTGCCGGGGCATCTCGCGGGCAAGGCGGATGCCTCGCATGCCCATCCGGGATACTGCGCGACTTCGGACGCGCGCCTCAGTGACGCCCGGACTCCGATGACGCACGGCCATGGGCAATCGGATGTCTCGGGCCTCCCGGATGCACTGGCGGGCAAATGCGGGGCATCCGACGCCCGGCTCTCCGATGCGCGTGCCCCCACGGCGCATGCCCATTTACCGTCCGATGTCACCGGGACTGCGGTCGTGACCTCGGATGCCCGGCTTTCGGATTCTCGGGCACCGACCGCCCACGGCCATCCGCAGTCCGAAGTGACGGGGCTGACGGATGCCCTTTCGGGCAAGGAGACGGCGGGGACCGCGGCGGGCGAGCGGGCGGACCATGAGAGCGACTTCTCCCACGGCCTGCTGCACAGCAATTCGCTGGACCACTCGAACGCCCAGGACCACAGCAACGCGGGCGATCATGCGCACGCGAACAAATCCACCCTCGATACCTACGCGCAGACAGAGGAGAACCTCGCCGACGCCGTGTCGAAGAGGCACTCGAATTCCCTCGATCACAGCAATGCCGCGGACCACTCCAATACGAGCGACCCCTCGGCGGGGGAGAAGGCGGCACTCGCGGGGACGAGCGGGACGCCGGGGAGTGGGAACAAGTTCGTGACGGATGGGGATTCCCGCAACGCGAATGCGCGGACGCCCACGGCCCACAACCAGGACGCATCAACGATCA
>Ga0315291_10000841_pt1 | contig 41010 bp, 51 predicted proteins | sample YL17G12_20_MG_FD_203070 | JGI IMG/M metagenome (GOLD analysis project Ga0315291, IMG submission 203070) | Sediment microbial communities from Yellowstone Lake, YNP, Wyoming, USA - YL17G12_20 | ecosystem: Environmental > Aquatic > Freshwater > Lake > Sediment | place: USA: Wyoming | collected...
TTATCTTTATCGTAGACTAGGATTATCTTATCGACGAAAAACCTTAGAGTCTCGTACTGTTGCTCATTCAGGAATGATGTGAGTGACGATATTGTGTTAGGGAAAACTTTGGCGAAAGATATGGCATCGAACGCCCCTTCGTGCACGAACACCTTACGCGTTTTTGCTATATAGGGGAGTGCTTCGTATAGACCGAAAAAAGCCCCTATCTTTCTGGCTTCACCAAGAAAATACTGGGTATAGCGCTTATGTTCGATATCCCGGGTGCAGAGCCCGTTCACACTACCTAGTACGTTTCTTAAAGGAAAAATGATACGTTTCTGTAGGCTACGAAACTCATAGGTGCTCTCGTAGAGAGTCTTGTAATCCTCTGAGTTCTCTTTCTTTATACGGGCTACCTGTACATAGCCTATCTCGTACTTACGGATGTCCTCGTCGGCCAGCCCTCTCCCCATAAGATACTTTTTTGCATCTTCATAATCAAATAGTATTTGATTTGCACGTTTCGTGAAATCATTTAGGTACATTTGTAGAGAATAGCTTATTTTGTAGAAATCGTTAACTTTAGTATATTCTTCTCTTCCTTCTGCAAGCTCTTCAGCACCCACTCTGGCAACACGTTAAACATCGGCATTTCAGTTTTCGGGGCACACCGTGGCATTACTTCCTCAGCTGTCACCCCCATCTTATCTCCCTTTACCAAGTCCGGGTAGTACACCTTGAGCACGAACTTAAACGCTTTAGGGTCGAGATCTTTCCATTTACCGGTCTTCTCTCGCTCCTTAAGCAGGATCTTACCCTCTTCGGTACCCCAATCAAATACCTTTATCACTTTAGCGATTCTGTTCGCCATAGGGATGTTGAATTTCGGATTTACTCTACGTAGCCATACATCTACGTGCGGAGTAAGGTAAACCAACCGACCGGACAAATCTTGATCTGATGTGATAGTGGTAGTGCCCATATCATCCTATGTAATTATCTTATGTATCACAAAAAATTTCTTCCACAGTAACAGGAATAGATCCTTCCGCAATCATAACCTCTTTGCCTACTCTACTGATATCCCACAAATGATAATCCACTGTCTTGCTCTCATCGTGATAGAGAAGTCTGTACTGAATATGATTCTCATTAGTATGAGCAACAGTAATATCATAGGTATCATCATCAAACATTACAAGATTTACAAAAACTGGGATCTCTCCAAGATTTTTCCGGAGGTGTTTTTTCATCTGATCAATTTTTTTCAGCATTAAAAAATTTTTATCTGACACGATAGAAGCACTCATGCAGGGTTCCCTCGGCCATGTTATTTACATATAATATATATCAAACCAAACCCGAACCAAAAACTCACAATCAGGGTATACCAATCAAGGCATGTTTTTGATAATATCTTTAACGTCCATAGGCTTCTCAAGAATCTCATGCAACTCCTGAATCTTATCCTTCGTTATGAGCTCCTTGGCACCATCACTCACCTTCGACGCCAATATCCTACCGCAGGCTTTAGACTTGTATTTCTTTACCAGACCAAGCACAAATTCCTCAGAGACTGTAAACACCGCGTTATTGTGTACCACTATGCTGCGATTGCAGCCTCGACACGTGAATATCATGGGGTTGGATTCTTCCGCTACCAGCTGAGTCTCAGACCTACAGATAGGACACATGATTAGATATTCAGCAACATTCATAGGATCCCCCTCACGTCACGCGCACAGACAGAGTATTAGACAGCAAATTAATAGCAGCAGTATGCAAGTAATCGTCCTCAGAGCACGTCAAAGGCTCCGGTACCGCGACCTCATAGCCCATGTTCCTCAACTCCTCCGCCGTAAACAACACGTTAGTGTGAGTCTCTACCCCTATCACTGTCACAGTCTTAGGACTCAATTTACTCAGCTCTGACTCCAGGGGAGTCCTGTATAGAGCACTGTATCGCGTAGTGTTCACTATAAATTTAGCATATGGCTTGAAAATTTCCAAAATCTCTATGTCAGGCGTGCCTACCAGAGCGTAGCTCTTTGAGTTAAGGAAAAAAGTATCGTTCGTCTGGTGTACCTCCCGGACATAGAATATCACGGTATCTTTAGGTACTGATTTCAAATACTCTACCAGGCGCACCTTCAGGACCTCGGCACGCTCACCGAGATACCGAGTACCTGTACTGTGAAAGTACGCCCTCTGTAGGCCACAAGCTATCAATACGTTATTCATCGCTGTGACCGGGAGCCCTTGCACATATCAGAACAATACACTGCATATTTACCTTTATTCGTGAAAAACTTCTTACACACCGCACACTGCTTTATCTCCTTTATACCGTACGCTTTGATGAATAGACACAGATTATAGCACACTACTGCCTCTACCCACGGGGCATCAGCAGCCTTTATTATGATAGACCGCTTTTCTCCAGTGCGCCCTCCATTAGAGGACTCTACTATCTCCTCCAGGGAGGGCTTCATATACGAGTTCACGTAGTTTATCAGAGCCTGGTTGATGCCATTGTCTATGAGGTCTTGTAACATATTCCCGAAATCTCTCTTGAACACAGACAAGTCTACCGAGATCTCTTTAGCCTTCGTAGCGATTTCTTTAGATGGCTCATGAGTCGTGGTAGCTAGCAGACTATCTACCACGTCCGTATAAGTCACGGATCCATTAGCGAGCCGAATGAATAGGGGCTCCAGCCTCACAGTATCCTCAGAAACTGATTAATCTTCGCCACTTTTTTCCTGAACGTCGATTTACATAGGACTTCCTTACGCACGGGGTCCACCCTCAGCACCATGTCCGGTATTTTCTCACTCCCCAACTCCAGCACAAACTGCGTGGTAATCATATCACTGGCGAGTATCTTCTCCAAGCTCTCCTTTATCTGCTCATCAGTACGAACGAACTTCCCCCCGAGATACTCATGGAGCATCCTCAAAGACTCGTCCACTATCTCTCGTAGGCGCTCTTTGTTGATCTCTACGCGTATAGGGTTTTTCTCGCGAGGGATCATGTTTTGAATGCTTTCAAGAGATAGGACTCAAAAACACTACTCGTAGGATATTTAGTAGTCCGTAGCTCAACATCCAGCCTGTTAAACAGATCCAATAACTGCAGCAACTTCATCTTACCATAGAACGAGAGCACTGTAAACAACTTTGTTTTTACTATGAACGCCGATACCCCTATGATCTCTCCTACTTCCTCGGATTTTAGCCCTTGCTCTTTATACACGGCGACTTTGTAAGCCCGCTCTACCTGCCCTATCATGAAATGCAGTAGCTTCACGTACGAGTACTCATCTACTTTCCTGAACTCTACCAGCACCTCAGAGATCTTCTTCTTGAAAAAGTTCTCCATGAATACGAAATACTGCGACTCCCTGTCCGCGGACACTATCTCATCACATATCTCCTTAGTGACCGCCGTCTCTCCCCTAGACGCCACCAAAATAGATAGCTTCTTGATCTCCTTACGCAGCTTATTCAGATCCGAGCCACTGTGGCTCACGATATACCCAGGGATCTCATCAGGGAACTTCAGCCCCGCCTCAGTCAGCCACGTACGCACCCACACAGCCCTCTCACTGTCCGTCGGCGCTTTAAGGTCCACCGAGTTACAGAGAGCCTTCAGAGTCGTATAGGCTTTAGTCTTGAGAAGGGCCTCGGTCTCTACGAGTACGAGTATATCCTCTGTGGGACCCTCTACGAGCTCCAGGAGAGCCTCCAGGTGCTCTTTCTCTATCCCCGAGAGTACTATGACCCTGTTGCTGCTCCCGAACAACGACCCGCTGCTACACAGCTCACAAAACGACTCTATATCCGGGCATACGCAGTACTGGTAATCACTATAGGTCTCTTTCAGAGAGCGTAGATAGTCCTCTACCAAAAAAGGATCCTTAGACTTCAGGAGAAACCTTTTGGGCCCTTTATCGAGGGATTTTCTATTTAGGAGCATTGACTACCTGCTTGTGCAAAAAATAGTGCATCCACAAGAACACAGGTAGTATGTACTGGCCATGCTTTAGATTTACGCCCCTCCTCATATTTGCATGAGCAGCGTGCAGCTTATCCAGCGCCATTACACAAAGATCCTGTTTCCATTGCCCAGACAGATTCTCGATAGCATCTATCTTCTTGAGATTGTACACCACATCAGGACTATCGTACCGTATTTTCAGGATATCATTCAGGTAAATGATGAAGATCTCCACGAAATACTGCATGTCCTGCTTCTCATCAATCTCCTTGATAGCTACTATAAGGTCGTCTTCTTTCATGGAGAGCAGGCTCTTCGCGAACTGAGGTACGTATTTCACATACTCCATGTACTTCACGAAATCCACCAAAAGATTACCCGTCATGTAGGGGATCATTTTCTCAACGTCAGCCAGCTTGGCAGCGTCGTGCCCTTTAGATTTCAGGATCTCTATGATCTCATCCGTCTTGAGGGGCCCGAACTCCACCCTGTAGCATCGAGATACCAGAGTGGGTATCACTCTCTCTGACTGATTGGTGACGAGTATCACCAGACAGTTACTCTTGAGGTCCTCGAGAGTCTTTAGCAGGTTGTTTGACGCGGTAGTGTTGAGATTGTGGACGTTGTCGATTACGACCACGCGCAGACGACTTTTATAGGGCACCAATGACACAAACTCTATGATAGAGTCCACGTCAGACATCACTATAGTCTCATCGCCTTTACTAATCTCCAGATAGTCCGGGACATTGGGCAATAGCCTACAACTCTCGCACCTGCACGTATCATCTACCAGGCCCATGCACAGTAAATATTTCGCCAGCTGACGAGCTACAGTCAGTTTGCCTACAGATCCCGGACCAGTGAACAGATAGACGCCTTCGATATCTCCTATCTCTTTCTCAAGTTGCGATAGGATCGATCGGTGCCCTTTGATTTTATCGAACATAAAGATCCTATCGTTTTCATTGGCACCTCACTTGAAACCCACCAGGACTTCAGCAGCCAGAGCTGCCGTACATGCGGTGATCATGTCACAAAATTTTCAGTGGTTGTTGTTACTTTTACAGTAGGTACAGTGGTTACTACAGTGGTTTCATTAGTAGTTACAAACATTTAGTCATGTAGCACATTAATAGGTCTTGGCAACTGATGCATGATCAGTCACTTTGCTACAGGGCCTATGTCTCCTACTGCGATTATGTAGGAGTAACTTCGGCTGTTTCAACCCAAGGGCCGATCCAAATCAGCACGCCCTGAGGAGGAGCTCCTAAGCTCCTGTAAATAGTCTCTCACACGCCCTCTGGTACGGGTCTCACGTTTTATAGTGAGATTAGTCAGGATCACTCGGTTGACTATGTCCCTGGCTTGTCCTGATTCTGCTACCAGATTCTACGAGAGCTGTCACCAAACTACTGCTTGTTCTTTTTCTCGATATTATCCTCCCATCTAGCCAGTATAGGCGCAAACTTGCCGTCTCGGTCCTTCAGGACCTCAGGCTTTGTTGAAAAGAGATCAAACTGTACTATGTAAGCAGATCTCTGTTCAATCTCTGAAGGTAGATCCTTAATATCTATTTTTTTGCTGGTTTTGAGCTTAATAAGGATAGCTCCCTGTTCTGAGGTAGCTCTTGGGTTGTTGGATGTGGCGTCCTTTACGATAGCATCCAGTATGTTCCTGCTGTTTAGGGTGTTCAGATCAAGCACTACGGCATCTGAATCATAAAGAGTCTTATAAAAGTCCACGAACATAGATAGAGAGAGCTTGTCCTGAGATACCATAGTGATTATCACAGATTCACCCTTTATTCAAACCATCCTATAAAACTACACCACTCACATACAACATAAATCGCGCCACAAACTTTTTAAACATCTTTCTTCAGGAGAAGCAGATTGAGAACTCATAAGCAGTGAGCCCTCCTACAAGTAACATAAATGGCGCTACACAGATTTTAAACATCTTTTTTCAATAAGATGCACCTGATAAGACCCCCATAAGATTACTATTCCTCTAGTATGTACTCCAGAATGACCTTCATAAGGAAACCTATGAGACCTATCCAAGTACTCCCATATGATTCTATGTTTGAAGAATCTTACCAAGCACTCCCATAAGGATTCTCCGTCTAAAAGCTCGCTCTGAGGTAGGTACAGGAAGAGTGTACCCCCTGTTGTTACTTTTACAGTAGGTACAGTAGTTACTACAGTAGTTTCTTCATCCCTACGGGATGATACCTTACTCTTTCTAGTTCTAGACTATAGATTATAAAAGTATGAGTATGAGAGTATGAGTATGAGTATGAGTATGAGTATGAGTATGAGTATAAACTACTCATTCTATAAAAGTATATAATATGTCAAAACCTCTTAAAAGCTCGAAATCTTGATGAATCTGATAGTATCGAAAGATTTTAGGTTAAAAACGCGTAGGCGGAATTTATGTTGTATACAGAGAGGGGTATCTCGATGGGAACTGATGAGAACATAGAGAAGAAGCTCGAACAGTTTAACGAGTTCTTGCTGAAACAAGCTGCTATCACGTTCAGCATGGAGGGAGTATCGAAGGATCTAAAGAGCTTCCTGCAGAAGAAGCTAGCTCACAATAGAACCAACATCACTCAACTGGCTACCATGATCTCCGCGATATCCCAGTCTCCCTCAAAGGAACTCAGAGACGGGTCCCTCAGAAAAGGATCCATCTTATATGATCTCCTGAGCCATGTGATGAAAGAAGCGAAGTTCACGGACATGGCTCTGAATCTGATCATCCAGAACATCATGACCAAGGAAGCCATGCTGGCCTCAGAGAAGGAATCAGCACAGAAAGCAGTGTAAACATGGCAAACTTTGCCGATAGGCCACAACAAACCCTCTACATGTCCCAACAGCACGTAGGGATCGCTCTGACAAGGGCCGTAGACCTACTCACAGAGGACCCCGCCTCCGATGGTGCCCTAAAGAGGAACGATGAGGGTGACTGCTCCATAGACCAGCTCTGCGAAACGATCAAAGCCGCAGATCCCAGGCTCTCCTACATCAACAGGAACCACATTATCGAGCTGTATTTCAAAGATACCCACAGAAAAATTTTTATCACCGGCTACGATAGCATCCGGTACAAACAGGTACGGTACGTACAGCCCCCAGATATACTATATTTCGGTACGATCGATAGGATGGTAGCAAAAATGCTACAGTACGGGATAAAGAGCCACACCAAAGGATACCTGAAACTATACGGGACTCCTGAACTCGCGGCTGCTTTCGCTGAAAAGTTCGTGTCTGGACCCGAGGATCGTGTGACAGTACTGGCTATAGACGCCCGGGAGGCGTTCTCTTCGGGCCTGAAATTCTCCACATTCAAACCAGACGAGTACATCGTGGTCAGAGTAGACCGCGAGTACATCGACAGGAACTACATATGGCACGCATCTTGAAAGTCCTCTCATTCCTTCTACCAGTCATCGTAGCCGCGGTCTGCATAATATGGGCAGCTATGATAGACCCAACTGTCCAACGCATTCTGAGCACTATCTTTTACGTTTTTGTAGGCATTCTGGCATCCGGCATAGCGCTACTGATACTCTTTATACTCTGGCAGCTCACGAAAACAGGCCTCTACATCATTTTGGGCACGAGATCCCAGACTAATACAAAAGAATCTGAGATCGATGCCAGGATTCTTTGATAGGATTACCTAATGGAAACTTTGACAGGAGTCATCGGTAAAATTTTTTACGATGACCCTAATAACGATTTCAAGGTCTTTCAGCTGAGAGGGAAAGACCGTAGCCTCATCAGGATAACCGGTGAGTTCCCGGTACTATTGTCTGGTACGAAGGTCGAGGTCCACGGCAATTACAAGTCCCACCCCAAATACGGCGTCAGTTTTAGCAGCGACGCGCACTCTTTCGGGTATGACAAGAGCGTACAGAGCGTCTGTCTCTACATACAATCCATAGCCAAGTGGATAGGCCCGGAGCGATCCTGGGCTCTCGCCAATCATTTTGGTGACCAGTTACAGGAGGTCATGGAGAGTACGCCTGATAGGCTGGTAGAGGTGGAGGGCATAGGAGAAAAGATAGCTGCCAGCCTGGCTGAGGCGTGGGCCCTGAACCGTAGCATGCGTGGGATACGGATATTTCTACACGGTTTGGGTCTCAGTCCTCTGAAAATCAAGAAAATCATCACTATGTTTGGCCCGAACACAGAGGATATCCTGAAAGAAAACCCCTGGATACTCTTTGAGCACGGGTTTGGGTTTACTACGTGTGACAGTATAGCCAGTAGACTCGATAAAGATATGCGATCTCCCGTGCGTTTCAGGTTTTTCATCCTGTATCTCCTAGAGCAGTGCCTGCATGCAGGGCACCTTTTCCTTTATCCGCAGCAAATCATCGACTCTTTTAACAAGTACAACGAAAAGACCACGTATACTTTCAAGGATGGCACGATAGACCTGTATGATATAGCCCCACATATCAAAGAGTTGATAAAAGAGGCCTATCTCATAAACGATAATGACCGTCTGTATCGTATGGAGAGCTTCTTTTATGAGAGCGAGTCTGCTCGACTACTGTCAAAGATAAAGGCTACACAGGATCCCAGCCGGTTATCGGACGTGGACGTAGAGGAATTCATACATCGCTATGAAGATCAGGAGCGAGCGGAGCTAAAGATACCCGATTTTGCTCTCTCTGAGGCTCAAAAGGACGCTATACGATCGTTTATCACGGACAAGATTCTCGTTATCACCGGGAATCCAGGTACTGGTAAGTCGGCTCTGGTAAAAGCTCTGGTACAGCTCATGAAAATTACCGGCATATCTTTCGAGCTGCTGACTCCTACTGGTATAGCTGCCAAAAGGCTCGGTAAAGCTACGGGGAGCGAGGCTTATACTATTCACAGGAGATTAGGGTATAAAGGTAGCAAATGGGACTATAACGCTTTAAACAAGTACTCTACCCAGGTAATAGTCGTGGACGAACTTAGTATGCTTGATCAAGAGGTGTTTTATAGGCTTGTATCAGCCCTCTATGCTAATACCAGACTCGTTTTCGTAGGGGATGTGGATCAATTGCCCTCTGTAGGGCCTGGGAATGTCCTGAAAGAGCTCATAGACTCTGGACAGATCAAGACTATTGTCCTAGACAAGATTTTTAGACAGGATAAGTGCTCGGATATCATCAAAGAAGCCAAAAAGATCAGAGATGGTGACACAGATATGACCTTGTTTGGGGATGATAAAAGCAAGGATATCTGGCATATACGGGAGAGAGATCACGCCAAGATAGAGGGTCTCATAGTCAAATTCGCGGGACAGCTCAAAGGCAGCATCAAAACTAAGGGCAACAAGCTCGCTTTTCAGATTATTACGCCTCGCAACCAAGGCCCTCTCAGTGTGGATGAGCTCAATGTGGCTCTACAGGGTGCTCTGAACCCTCCTGATAAGGACAAAAAAGAGGTACACATCAATAACTCGATCATTCGCAAGGGTGACCGGGTCATTATACGTAAAAACAACTATGAGCTAGGGGTATTCAACGGGGACATCGGTAAGGCATCGTTCATTACTCAGGATCACATAGTAGTGGACCTGGAGGATTTCTACGCTGAGAGCAGGCGGGTAGAGATACCTATGAAGATAGCTGATGAGATGATCAAACTTGCATACGCTGTGACTATTCATAAAAGTCAGGGCGCTGAGTACCCCCTGGTCATCATGCCCCTCATAAAGGCCCACGGTGCGCTACTCCTACAGAGGAACCTGTTGTATACCGCTATCACACGGGCTAAAAAGAAGGTCATCATAATCGGCGAGTCCTCAGCTATAGAGGCAGCTATCAAGAACAACAAGATTCAGAAGAGAAACACCAGATTCGCAGAGAGGATCAAGGAATGGACTCAAGGGAACGGGACGTCTATGCGAGACATGTTCTCGAACTCCTCAACCTATCAGAACTCAGCCATCCTCGAGCGGCTCTTATCGCTGGAGGGGAGCGGGGAGTAGGCATCGTATACACAGCAGTATCCAAAAGAGTGGTGCCTGATAAGGAGTTTGTGACGTCTCCTGTCATGGAGGTTGTCATACAACACGGCATAGGCTATGAGGGTGTGCTATTTTGCTCGGATTTCCCGACTTTAGAGGAGTTTATAGTGCTATCGTCTACTAAGATACGCACGGTACGCTATATGGGAGAGATCACAGACGATAGGACCGTACAGTTCCTGAATGCCCATACCCACGCCTACCCGGAGGACGGTTTTGAAATCATCAAAATGGAGCTCTAAAAAAATTTTAGTTTAAAAACGCGTGAGCGGTATTTATGTTGTTAGTGTAGACTGAAAAGTTTTTGAAAAGTGCAGCTGTTTTCAGAAAAACCCTCTATTTTGGGAGCTGTGGGCCTATGAGCACCATCGACCGGGCGAAAATATACGCTGAGCTGGAAAAACTGAGTATCACCCTCGATTTTGATAACATCCCCACCCCGGGATTCATACAAGAGCGCACGTTCGAGTGCAATACTGCCAACTGGAAAGTAGACAAGTACTCCCTGGAAGTCACCCAGGCTCTCGGTACCGTACGCAGACTCTATAAGATAGAAAAGTTCAATTTTGACTCTAAAAAGAGACAAGCTCTCACCAATAACGAGAAAATCAAAAAAATCCCCACTGGCAAAGAGCGTGAGTCCGCGGTAGAAGAACTCCTCGAAGACGATCTGCGTAAGATACTGGACCTGGAGAACGAAATAGACGCTCTCAAGGACCTCATGGGTGCTATCAAGACGGTCCAAGACAACATCAAAGAGACATCCTCCGGTGTCCGTGTACTCATGAGGACCATGGAGTCTCAGATCAATCGTTTGAGCATAGGTACCAAGGATGACGCTGATGTAGCGCATTTGCATAAGAGTTTAGCTGATCTTGATAAGCTCGAAGAAGAGATGACTGCTGAGGACGTGGAGGCGGCTACTGAGTCCACATCTGATGGCTCTGGTGATGAGGTATCTGTCGGGGATCACAAAACAGTCCCCGAGGAGACCAGTCAAGAGGCACCGGTAGGCACAGTAGACAAAGCTGCGTCTGAGGATGCTAGTATAGACTCGTTTCTGATAGACGACTCCGAAGATACCGAGGACCGCGTTTCCGAGGAAGAGTCATCAGAGACGACAGTGAGTGAAGATGCTCCGGCTGACACTGTGGCTGAGGCCCCTACAAATAAAGGGCCCGAGACGGTGAAAGGGAGTATCGAGGGTATAGACTTGTCTGATATCGGTATCGATATTGACACGTCTGTAGCAGAGTCGCCCCCTAAAAAGGGCCCGGTGGAGCAGTCACCGCCGGAGGTGGGAAAGGGAGTAGCCGCTGAGAAAAAGAAGGTGGCCCCTACAGAAGAAAGCAAAGAGTCACCGCCTGTACAGACGGATAAAAAGTCCGGATCGCCCTCGAAAGAGATCTCCGAGGTAGATTTGGATGACATACTAGACAGTTTTGATTAAATCGGCCATTACATATGATCGACCTCGAGGATGCCCTGATGGAGTCTGTTTTATCTGTGCTGTCAGAAAAAATAGACATAGAGCTTTTACAAAAAGCAAATACTCGAGGTATACGAAAGCGGTTATTGAGGGTATTTACTAATGAGCTCATTTACAAATTGTTGGTGGACAAGAGGGTGGATCTATCGCCTGGTTTTGGCAGCTTGGTGTTAAAAGAGATCCGGGAGAAGGACAAGAAAGTCTACGACCGGGTTTCTAAAGTCATGGTCACTAAACATGTCCGTGGCAGCAAAGTGGTATATAAACCAGGTGACGTAGTAAAAGAGTTCTTGTGACAGTAATAAACAAAGGAGCATGCTCATGATCGAGAGTTTTGGCACCGAACGAGATGACATACAGGGTTCCAAATTCCAAAAGTACAAGGGAAAAGACGGTCGTACAGACCAGGTAGGTCTCATACCTTTCCCTGACGGAAAGTTTTTCAAGGGAGCGAGATGCCATTTCAAGGAAAGAGCATTCCAGTGTAAAAGCACTGGCAGCAAGAAAGAGATTTGCTGCACTCACAGCTACGAACAAAATCGTCCTTTCTACCGCATAGCCACAGTGGTTATCGTGTACAATTTCGTAGACAAGGACGGGAAACAGAGCCTGAGAGATTACACCCTGCTGCCGTGGATTTTCAGAGAGGCTATGTACAACACTCTGAAAATGTCCGACAAGGATTTCCCTTTGGCTGCGCACGACCTGAAGCTCACCTGCAGCGATGAGAAATTCCAGAAGATCTCTGTGCTGCCCTGTAAGAACTCCATCTGGTCCGGTAATGCAAAACTCAAAGAAAAGGTGCTCAAAGAGGCACAGCCTATCTTTGAGGATGCGATCAGAGGGATAGGAGCAGATCTGGGCCTCATAGATATCCGGGAGCTCCTATGCGTCGATGAGCCGGGGATCACGGATGCAAATGCGAACATCAGCCTGGATGATGTCATGGGGGCTACTGAATAGTGGCGTATCTGCTGGGTCTGGATCCGTCGCTGAAAAAAGCAGGGTATGTTGTATTTGACTCGAGCAAACCAGATAGCGAGGTCGAGGAAAAGGGTCTCCTAAAGACATCCAGTCTCGATGGGATCCTCGTCCAAAGACTCGTCAAGCAGGCAGAGCAAGTCGAAGCGATGCTCGACAAGTACAACATATCCTATGTGGGTATGGAAGCACCCTTTTTCAACGCGAATAGCACTGAAATGTTGTTCGCGCTGAATCAGTATCTCCACAAAGTGTACCTGGATCACGGGACTTTTGTGGTGTGTTTCCCGCCATCTATGCTCAAGAAGCTGACGTTTCCAGACCTATCCGCGGCGATCGTGGGAAAGCCTCATATGATCCACCGCGCCAAAGATATGCTCGGTCTACACGGGCATAGATTGGCTGAGGACGTCGCGGATGCCTACTGGGCAGGATATTTCGGTAAAAGGTTCTACAGATGGCACTTTGAGAAGTCTTTAAAAGATGAAGATCTGGGAGAGTATGAACGTCAAGTATTTGGAGGCACTCATACTCTCACCAGGGGTAAACGTAAAGGTGTGACTGACTATACAGGTATAGTCTATAGAGAAAATGAGCTATTCTACGATTTTAAAGCAGTAAAAAGGAGACAGGAAAATGCCACGTCAAAAAGGCAAACCAGTAAAAAAAGAAGCTGAGGCAGTAAAACCCGTAGAGAAGGCCGTCGCCAGTAAAGAGCGTGACGCCTTTGTGGCGGGATTACGAAAACAAGGATTTGTAGGTGATGTCACCAAGAAAATAGATCTCATCTCCTCGGGGTCGTGGGTGGTAAATCGTCTCATAGGTGATGGTACTCACAAGAACGCTCCCGGGGGTATACCCCGCGGATACATCACTGAGATCTATGGAGACGAGTCTACTGGTAAAACTACTCTAGCGCTCCACATAGCCAAGCAGACTATGTTAGCTGGAGAGAGTGTGGTGTATGCGGATTTTGAGCAGACGCTGCGTACTCAGTTCAAGTATCTGGAGAATCTGGGTATAGACACGAACTCCCAGAAGTTCCTGCATCTGATCCCTACCAACCTCGAGGATGGGGCCAAAGTAATCGGTGAATGTCTCATCAAACTGAGACCAGCGCTCATAGTCATAGATTCAGTCACGGCTATGATCCCTAAAGAGGTGCTGGAAAAGGATACTGGGGATGGAGCAGCCATAGGGAAGCATGCTCGCCTGGTGGGTAGTTTCATAAACTGGATAGTCAAAAAGCTCCAGCCTTACAACGCATCTTTGCTACTAGTGAATCAGATGCGCAGTAACATAAAGCAGAGTCAATATGACCCGGGTCCGAGCACTATCACCACGGGTGGGAAGGCTATACCTTTTTTTGCCGCTCTACGGATACGGTTAAAGGATACGGGCAGGAAAGAGGAGGTAGCAAACAAAAGTACCATCACGGGACTGGACGAGAAAAAGATAGTGAGCAAAGAGGTCAAGGTAGTCATTGAGAAGAACAAGCTCGATATGCCTTACAAGTCCGGGCCTGTATTTATAGTATTCGGGCAGGGTATAGACAATATCATGTCTCTGATAGCTCTGGGGATCAACAAGAAAGTCATTAAATCGGGTGGGGCAGGGTATTTCTCGTGGAAGGATCCCAATAGCAATCTGTCTTTCAACATCCAGAGCAAACAGGCGCTCAAAAGGCACCTGGAGCAGAACCCGGATGTCCTGAAGGCACTACAGCCGTATCTGTTGCCTACTAAGGACGATGCCGAGATGGATAACATACAGGCGGATCTGGAAGCGAAGGGCATAGATAATCTATCTACTGAGGAAAAAGAGCAGCTACGTGAGATTCGTAAGATGAAAGGTGAGTCTACGGATGACCTCACGTTCTCGGCAGATGAGCTAAAAGAGTTAGACTCTCTCAAAGAGCTTACTGCTGAGATGGATAAAATAAAAGAGGAAGACAAACCCAGCGATGATTGACGTAGAGATCACTAATTACCAGTCCATAGCCCACGCTAAATTCGTCATAGATGGGTTTACGACGATCGTGGGTAGAAACTACCTAGGTAAGAGTGCCGTGCTCAGAGCGGTCAATGCTGCCCTGACTAATCAGCATGGCACTGACTTTATCCGGTGGGGACAAACGTTCTGTGAGGTCAGGATAAAAACTGGTGATTTAGATATCCTATGGCACAAGGAAGATAACAACAATTTTTACAAGATCAACGGTAAAGATCCCCTGACCAAGATAGGTAAGAGCGAGCCCCCTAAGGAGATAGTAGAGGCTGGTTTTAAGCAGCTCAAGATCGGCGACCAGAAGATAAATCTCAATTACGCGAATCAGTTCAATGAGCTGTTTTTAGTAGATAAGATGGACTCTAAAGGAGCGGACCTCCTGACCTCGGTATATGGGCTAGATCGTCTCTATAAAGCCATAGATCTATGTAGCAAAGAGCAACGAGATAACAGAGATGAGCTGAAGCTACGAGAGAAAGATCTCGAGATAGTCAACAGGGATTTAGAGAGATTCAGGGACTTTGATAAGATAAAAGAGTCTGCTGATGCCGTACAGGGTACGAAAAAATCTATAGATAGATCAGAAAAGGAACTCATAGACCTCAAAGACAAGTACGTAAAGATACATGAGCTGGCTACAGTATGCAAGAGGCTGGCGTCAGTAAAAGATATCTCGGTACCGGACGATAAAAAGATACTGAATGAGATAGCGGCATACCATAGACTCGTACAGTATTCAGACTCTGTGACTACTCTCACAGGGGCTACTGATAGATTACACCCTATACTCAAGACAGAGGTACCAGTATCTAGAGAAATCTCTACTGCTATTGAGGATTATCAGAAACTGGTGGTTTTGTATGACAAGTACCAGGCACTATCGAAAGAGATAGCCCGGCTATCTAAGATAGAAGAGATATCTATCCCCGAGCCAGATATCGACGTAGATACGATATCTAAACTCCGTGGCATGTACGATGAGGCTATGAGGCAGAAAAAAGATCTGCTGGGGTTTGATAAAGAGCTAAAGGATCTATCTGGCACTATAGAGGATGTACAAAGACTTTTAGACCAGTATGACGTGTGCCCTCTCTGTGGGAAGTCACGAAAATGAGTACAGATACGCTGAAATTCATAACTTTTACTGATGTCCACATCAGCTCCGTTAATCCTGCGTCTCGTATAGGCAACTATGAGCAGGATATTTTCGATAAGCTGAAACAGATAAAAGACGTGGGTGAGAAACTCAAGGTAGATTTTTTCTTGTTCGCGGGAGACTTGTTCCAGCTAAAGGCTCCCATGAGAAACCCACACTCTCTGAACACTCAGCTGATAGATCTGTTCAGGTCGTACCCTGCTCCCATATATGCCACGGAGGGCAACCACGACCTGAGAGAGGATAGCTACGATACTTTCGATGAGCAGCCTCTGAGAGTAATCTACTCCAGCGGGGCGATGATACAGGCACGGGATGTACGCAGGACCATTAAAGATATCCGAGTACGCATCAGGAGTTTCCCGTTTAAAGAGGATCCTGATTTCAATGCCATACCTAAAGCAAAAGATGGTACCACGGACCTGGATATCTGTGTACTGCATTTGTACGCTACGTATGCAGGTGGCACCCTATTTCATCGTAAACTTTTCTCCTATGATGAGATAGCTACGCTGGAAGATGATATTTTTGTACTTGGGCATTATCACATAGATCAGGGGATAGAGACGGTACAGAGAGGTGACCGTAGGCATACGTTCGTGAATGTAGGGGCAGTCAGTCGTGGGACATATACTGACGATGATATCAATAGGGTCCCAAAAATAGCTCTTTTTTCTGTAGAAAAGAAAGATACGGGCGTAGAGTGCGTGGGTAAGACCATCCGTTTGAAAGTACGCCCCTACACAGAGGTGTTTGATGTAGAGCGGCATGAAGAGGACAAGAAAAAGGTCATAGAGGCGGAGGCATTTGTCTCCAAGCTACAGTCTGATCTCACTACCGCGGTAGAGGGAGAGGACAGGGTAAAAGCTGAAATCATGAGTTTGAATATAGAGAAAGCAGTGCTAGCGAAAGTCATGTCTTTCCTGGAGCAGGCGGACGTAGCTATAAAGGGGCTTGAGTGAGGCTATCATATTCGCAGTATAGAACCTTTCTGCAGTGCCCACGGCTGTATCACTATCAGGCGACCAAGGTACCGCCCCCGGTAAAGCCCAGCTCGTATTTCGCTCTATACGGTATCTTAATAGAGGCGTTTTTCAAGAAATATACCAATGTGTACACGAAACAGGGCGTGACTCTTAGTAATGACCAGATAAGAGAGATACTAAAGAGCCTATGGGGGTACGTACTCGAGAAAAACTACGTAGACTGGTCAGACCCCTGGGTGAACGAGACCGCGGACCAGATCCTAGAGAATGTGTATAATGACGTCCTGTTGAACATGAACACTTTTTCTTTCTGGAAAGAGGCGCAATCTGAGGTGTCTTTCGAGGTGCTGCTGAAAAAAAGCCAGGACGTACTGTCGTGCCGCATGGATTTTATCTGGAGAAAGCCTGACGGTACTGTAGAGATATTGGACGGTAAGGGTACCAACAAACTGGACAAGAACGTAGACATAGAGCAGCTATTGTTCTACGCGCTCATGTACCTGCTACGGAACAAGAGGATACCAGATAAACTGGGATTCCTGTACTACAAATACCATCTGATAAAGTACATAGATTTCAATATGGATACTGTGATGGCGTTCAAGGATAAACTGGCGCTCGTGAAGAAAGCTATAGCTAAAACAGAGGTATTTGAGCCTGTGGTAGGGTTATCGAAACATTGTAAGTGGTGTGCGTATAGATTCGGGTGTGATGCGTATAATGACAAAAAGGACGCCAACGCACAGAAAAAACAGAGTCTAATCACTGAAAAGTATGACGGCGGTGTAATAAGTTTATAGGAGTCTCTATCATGCAAAATGAAATCGAGCAGTTCAAAGAGTTGACCGACCGAGCCAAGAGTCTCGGGGAGAAAAAGATACGACTCGAGGAGCAGTACAAGAACAAGAAAGAGACGCTCTCTACCCTCCTAAAGGAGATCAAGGCCGCAGGCTATGACCCCAGTAAGCTCAAAGAAACTATTGCTGAGAAGGAGGCGAGCCTGAAAAGTCAGATAGTCGCTTTTGAGCAGGAAGTCGACAAGGTGTCCTCAATGATCGCAAAAATCGAGGTGTAAAACCATGAAAGATTATCATGTCAAAATTGAGATGACGGGCGGCTGCTCTCGCGGGATGAAAGAGTTGGCGAAGAATATCGCCGAGTTTCTCAAAAAAGAAGTAGGTTTCAAGGCGATAGATGTTGAGGTTTTGAAGAACAGCTATCCCTATGACGGTTTCGTTAATGATGAGTCTGTTTTGATCTCAGTAAAGTAGTAACTGGAGCCTCAAATGGAATTGAAAATAAAAACAAATGTCCTAAAAAGCTCCGTATCGGCAGCTAAGAAGGCTCTATCCAAAATAGTCATACAGGAAGAGCGGGCTCATCTACTGTGTACGGTAAAAGATGATACCTTGCTCATCCAGGCTACTAACAATGACCTGAAAGCTGTCTGCAGGCTATCCGTAGACAATGTCTCTAAGGAAAATTTTGCTTTTACAGTAGATCCCAGGATACTGGAGAAGTTACTCAGTAAGATAGATCTGGATACCGTGCGGGTGGAGTTTAACCAGGCAGAATACACCCTGAAAGTGTATACGACAGAGTCTAACAAGTCGTTTAGCTCCCTACAGTCTTTCCCTCCAGATAAGATGCTCACATTTGACCCTACCGCCGAAACCAACAGGGTAGCGCACCCGATAAACAAGGATACCCTGAGTTTTGCCCTGAATTATGCGGGTAGTTTCCTGGCTCCTCTGAAGGAGGACCAAAAACAGTTCGATTTCGTCGTGATAGATAAAGGGTTTGTCTACGCTGCGAATGGTACCAACAAGATGGGGTTTTTTGTCTGCAAAGCGTTCGAGAAACTATCGAATTTCAAGATAAGGAAAGCAATCCTACCCATACTCAGGTCATTCGCGGAGTCCCTACCTGGAGATGAGATCAACATAATAGAGACTGGTAGGAACATCGGGGTAGAGTCTGTAGACGGTACCATGCATTTCAGCTGCCTGAAATCGAACTCTGACCCTGTGAGCATATCAAAAGATTACACGAGATCTGAGGGTCCGTATGTAGAGGTGGATAAAAACAAGCTACTGAAGATACTGGATAGACTGATAGTGAGTAGCACGTCGGTGTCCAGCGGTGGTATAGAGCTGGTGGTCTCCGGTCAGGGAGAGTCCGCGTGTATAGACATGAGTCTGGTGTCTACCGCGAAAGTCACTGAGAATTTTCCGTGTAGCAGAGTCAAGGATGACGGAGCAGACTCAGTGAGCCATGTAGTAGATTACAAGATATTCAAATCGATTCTGAGCTCTTTTGAGACAGACAAGAAAACGAGGCTACATATTAGCGGGGATAGTAAGTTCTATAAAGTCTACAATAGTGGAGAAATCAGCGGTAACAAATATGTGCTGGCTGGTATTGGTAGCTACGCGAAAGTAATCAGGCAGTGAATCTATGGAAAACAATCTATACGATTCTGTGGTTAGGCGTACGCAGTTCCTAGCGGGTGTCCTAGAGGGTAAAAGAGGGCACCAGGCTAAAACTGAGATGTCTATAGCTGTATTGAAGAAAGATGCTGACATTTTAGAAAAGACCGAGAAAGTTCTCAAGTACCTGACAGACAAGCTCGTAAAGAATGATCTCTCAAAGATGGATAATCTGATCACCTACGGGCTCAGGACTGTGTATCCGGACAAGAACATCCAGTTCAGGTCTGAGGTACAAGAGCGTGGCAAGAAGATGTGGATAGATCTACAGACTATCAATAACGGGAATGTAACGGACCCTGATGCCAAGAGTAGCGTGCATGTGGTAGAGAGTTTCTTATTGAGGATACTCTGTATCATAAAGATGAAAAGAGCGCGTTTACTGCTCCTGGATGAGACGTTCAAAGCGGTAGACTCTGACTATGTAGAGAATTTCTATCAGCTCGTAGCAGAGCTGTGTAAAAAACTAAACATGGATGTACTTTTGGTGACTCATTTCCCGGGATGTGCAGAACTAGTGAACCACTCATATAGAGTCGTACGCAACATTGATTCCGCCGAGGTCATAGCCGTAAAATGAGAGTATTCGTACAAATCGATGTGCAGAACCTATTTTTCTCTGCTAAAGACATCAACAAGAGGATAGATTTCCTTAAGATTAGGGATCATTTCGCTAAATCCGGGGACGATATCGTGGGGCTCCATGCCTACATCATACGTACCCCGGATGCTAAATCTAATAAGTTTGAGGGCCTCCTGAAGTCTCTCAATTACGAGCTGAATATCAAGCAGGCTGTGATAGGGTATAGCGCTGAGGGCCAGAGGATCTACAAGGGTACAGACCAAGACCTGGCTATATGTATAGATTGCATGATAAATATCGAAAAGTTCGATAAATGGGTGCTCATGAGCGGGGATGGAGATTTCATAGACCTGTGCAAGCATCTCAAGAAAAACGGTAAAATCGTAGAGGTATGGTCTATCCCGGGGACCAGTTTTAACAAGAAATTCTGTGACTATGCAGACATGATACATTTTCTGAACGAGAGTTTCTTCTACACTCCGGACGAAAATAGGCAGGATGTACCATAGACAGAGGGACGTACAAATGAAAAGCCCCGGGGTAATATACAGACGGTACCGACAGCTCAAGAGAAAGCTGTTGTATGATAAGATCGTGAGAGCGCGGCAGGTGTGTCATGGTAACTGTTTTTATGGTAAAGTGCTGTCTGCGCAGGTTGTTTCTGTAGGAATAGGAGAGGCGTCGTTTTTAGCGTGTAGGTATGGTTTAGAAGCAGAAAGCAACGAGCTTGTGTTGTGCGTCTGCCCAAAAGAATGTAACGCATTCGCCAATAAATGGACCAGAGAGAAAGTAGAAGCTCAGTTTGGGATAGAGACAGCTGATTGGAAAATAAAGCTCGAAAAGTACCCTGAGTTGGTGGCTTTAGAGTGGGTTTTGGACAAGGATCTCACGGACGCTATAAAGAGCCCTAGTTTTTTGGGCAGCCTCGTAGTGAACGCGATAATGTTTTTGGAGAAACTCCTTAAATACGTCAATCGTCCAAGGATGTTTGAATGAGTCAAAGTAAAGATGCAGATACTAGAAAATTTGTAGCGGCGGAATCGACCACGAGTTTCGATTTCAACACTCTAATAATCAGGGTCAAAAAAGGCTTATTGAATAAATACCCCGATATAAGTGGGGAATCTTTAGTAGATCTGATGCACAAAAATCTAAAGGAATTCAGGCTCAACGGTCAACAATTTGACTTTGAAGCTAATCCTGCTACTCTCGGTGGGATAAGATTCTTAGTAAAATGCCCTAAATGTGGCGTGCCGAGTGTCAAGCTCTATCTACCCAGCTCTTTCCCGGATCGAGAAAAGCTCTATCTGTGCAAAAAGTGTCACAGGCTCAAGAATGCGTGCCGCATGATATCCAGGACTCCTCTCTACAGCAAAGTGATAAAGCCTTTGAGGAGGCTAGAGCGACTGAATGAGATACTCATGGAGAAAAACATTACTCCAGAAAAAGCTCAGCCTTTCTTGGATGAATATAAGAAAATAGAAAAGGAGCTGGCGGAGTCTCCGGAGTATCGCCTTTTCAAGTTCAGGAAAGAACACGGAGTTGATATTTGAACTAATAGTCTACTAATATGGCGTCCTTGATAGCCCCTATCTAAAAGGACTGCCCCATGCTCAAAAAAGTGCTCAGAGTCATCGTCGCATATAAAAGACGGCTAAAGAAAATATTTAAGAAAAGGAGTCCCGCAGCCAGGATAAAGGCCCGACAATATTACAAAAGACATAGGATGCTCATAAAAGTACAGCGTAGAAAATATATCAATAGAAATAAGGTGTTTCTAAAGTCTCGTAAGCACTTCAAAAGGACCAAGCCTCATTTCCAAAAAGCCAAGAAATTTCACATTCCTAAGCCGCATTTCAAGAAACCTAAAAAACCAAAAATAAAGAAATTCCATGTCCCCAAGAGAGCTAAAAAGCCGTAAGCCGTTTACAGGGTTCGTAGCATATTATGACGACGGTAAAGTAGTAAAAGAACGAGAGAACTTTTTCAGTATAAAGCTCAACAAGAAATGTGCTACCAGTTGGGCTGAGATAGACAAAGACAAGCTCGTTAGATTAGACCTCGTATGGAATGATCAGCCAAAAGGTTCTATCCTAAAAAACCCCTCTGAAGACTCTTTCAATAAAAGCCACGTGCTCTCCCCGCAGGACTGGTTTTTCTCCCAAAAAGGCTATTACGATCTCAATACCCGAGTAATCCGCGTGGTAGCCAGAAATATAGGCTATATAGAGGATGGTATCGTAAACATCCTATCCGTGGTAGAGGAGCCTGGAGTGGTGCAGATGTACCGCAGGAAGGCCGCTCAGTGAAAATCTATCTGGTATCTGACCCTACTAGATTTGCGCTCACTGATATATATACAGGATATACACACGCTTTTAATAAATTAGGCATACCTCACGAAACCTTTCCGTACCATTATCTGAGAGACGTAGTATCTGATAAGCTATGCTACAACATGATTCATTCCACAGCTCTAATAAAGTCTAAAGAGTTTACTCATGTGATGTTTATAGGGGGACTAAATATCCCGAGCTATATATTCGAGAGCCTGTATCATTTGAAATCAATAATTGTCAGCTCAGAAGACCCCCATAGTTTTGATCCTAACAAGAACCGCCTGGACCTCGTAGATTACTATTTCTCTAACGAGCGATCCGTAGGTACCAGCACCAGGTACAAGAACACGTACTACTGTCCTACCGCGGGTAGTGACGTAGAGTGTGGGAAAGTACCCCGGGAGATGATCGACGAAAAGTACCAGAGTGATATCCTTTTCCTAGGAGCCATGTATCCCAACCGTAGGAAACTTTTAGAAGCTATAATACCCCTCGTAAAAAAGCACAAGCTCTCGTTTAAGGTATGCGGGCATGTGCAGTACCTACCCAAAAAGTCACCTCTGTGGGAGTACGTCACGGACGCCAGGACGATACCTCACAATGAGACTGTGAAATACTATAATGGGGCCAAGATTGTACTAAACATCTTGAGAGACATCAATTGGAATCCGCGTACAGCCACTAAGAAGAATCCCCTGAATAAGAGCAAATTCGACGCTCAGAGTCTCAACCCAAGAGCCTATGAAGTACCTCTGTGTCAGGCATTCATGCTAATGGAGGATACTAGGGCAGAGGCACGAGAGGTCTTTGATGAGAAACAAGTAGGATTCTTTTCTAACGAGGAGTCTCTGATAGAGCACCTATACTACTATTTGATAGGCCGCGGTAGTAGGTGCCGGGATGAAATGGCTTTTCAGGCCTATAAGAACGTAGCTGCAAACCACACGTACACTAATCGTCTCATGTATATCAAGAGTGTCCTCGAAACTTCTATCGAGAAATGAGCCCCATGTGGATCAATTAACTGACCCCGTAACTGAGATACTCCGTGAGCTGAGTGCTGGAGCTCCCGTCCTGACTAAAGAACAGATTTTCCAGGCAGAGCGGGACATCAACGAAAAAATGGAACGTTTTTCTATCGAGCACCGCCACTACATTGGTCAAAGCATAGAATCCGCCCGCCACGCCTACATAACTTTCTGACCGCTTTAGAAATAACCTTTTAATAATCCCTGCTAGTGTAATAGCTCTACATAGAAAATCAGGATAATCAATGAAAATTGGTGCGTACAGCCCTCGTACGGGTAATCTACTGTCTGAGGATATCACTGGAATAAATTTCGGTAATGTCCATAAAGGTGAGCACAGCGTATTACCCATACTGATCCGGCCCGAGAGAGATGAAGAAATAATCTCAGGTTTGGAGATGTACCTACAGAACAACGGTGGGTTTAACCAGACAGAATACGGATATTTTGTCTTTTCAGGTTTCGTGCCCGTAGAGTCCTGGGACTCGCACACATCTGGGGATACAGGAGTCTATTTCATATCGGATCATTTTGTAGAAGTCCCAAACCCTCCGGACATGTCTAACGGAGTCCAAATCAACATAAATCACGACGGCCATGGAGACTACGTGTGGCTCGATGTGAATCCGAGCCTACTGGAGACTGGCGGGACCTCAAGTATCAACTATCGATTCATATTTGAGTACTCTTGATCAAAAACGATAAGCAAAGGAAAAAATTATGGCTGGACTAAAAATCGCTAATTTCAATCCCGCAGGTATGACCCCCCTACTCGATGACGTCACTGGCATCGATTTTGGGGATACCATACGAGGTCAGCATAGTACCAACGTAGTCGCTATCCGTCCTGCAGCCGATTGGATTACTCTAACAGCTCTGGCTCTATTCCTGGAGAATACAAGCGGTGTAGATCATTCTGAGTTCGGTAGATTCAAGTCATCTACTCCTATCACAGGTATCGAACCCGGCAGTGACTACTTATCAGACTATTTCATACCGATTACTGGTATATCAGATGCATCACAGATAGGGGAATATTCAGACTACGGTATCGTTTTCAACGCCACTACTCCTGAATACGCTTGGCTGGATGCAGAAGCAGGCACGTCAGAGACGATGATGGGAGACTCTACCGTCAATTTCAGATTCGTTTTCGAGTACGACTAGCATGCTGACACTAATATCAGATCCTATCCAAAAGCTGGCTCAGATAATCGTTAAGAGAACTGAGTGCGGTTTCGATCCAGCGGATATTGCTATCCTGAAGAATGACGGACCTACATATCTGAGGCGCGTACAGACAAACCTGAAACTGGGCAAGAAGCCTCTGGCTGACCTAGAGGACACTAATAAGAAAGTACTACTGTCGTACGTGATCTTTCTCAGGCAGAACATCACTATGGAAAAAGGCGATAGGCCTAACGAAGAGGATGCTGCGAAGATACTCCACGGTGAGGTATATAAGGAGTCCAAAAAAGATAATAAAGAGCTCGAGGAAGAGCTCCTGAAACAGTTGGAAAAAATCGGTATAGATGTAAAGAAAAACGATAAAGAGGAGAGAAAATAATGAGTACCAGTGCTTTCAGAGACCTTCCAGCGCACATAAGAATCCGTGATTTTAGAATAGTCATAGGGGCATCATTTCTGAGCCCAGATAGATTAGGGATCTCTATACCTTTTACGGGTATAGCCAATCCAGGGCTCACTGCTGATCTACTGAGTTATGAGTATTCCATGGACAACGGCAGTAACTGGAACTACATGGATACCTCATCGACCACTACAGGGCTCGCATTTACCCCTGCGGGAGCCTCTTTTAGCCTGGTGTGGAACGCTGATTCAGATATTGGCACCCTGATGTTCAATACACATATCAGGATCAGGTTAAAAGCAGAGAGTGGCTCCTACGAGACTGCGTTTTCCACGTGCATCTTGTATTTCGAACGTACGATAGTGAACTCTCAGCTAGTGACGTCTCCAGGATTCCCAGCGGACTACAAAGGTATCCCAGGTAGAGATTTAATGGCGAATGCCCCAAGATCACAGTCTACGAAATAAGAGGATTTCATGATGTGCAAGAAAGGGCAGGACTTTCACTGCCCTTTTTAGTATATTGGAGTACATGGGACCTCTCGAAATCCTAGGTTTATCTCCCGGCAGCTCCCTCGATGACGCTAAATCCCATTGGCGTCAGCTAGTCCAACAACACCACCCTGACCACACCGCTACAGAAGACACCCAAAAGTTTCAAGAGATACAGGCAGCCTATGAGGCCATCAAGGCTGACCCATCGATCCTAGATGGTAAAAAAGCCTCTACGATAAATTTTTTGAGAGTGGACGTAGATATATCCATTGAAGACTTCTATTTCTATCGGGAAATACCAGTGAGGATCTCCCGACAAGTCTTTTGTGGACACTGTGCAGGTACAGGAGCAGAGGCTCGGGAGTCCGGGGTATGCTCACTCTGCGGGGGTACAGGTCAGATAACGGGCAATGTTCTAAAACTCCTCGGCAGGGACTCTACTTGTCCTAATTGTTCGGGGACAGGGGTGCCTGAACAGAACCGCTGTACTATGTGTAGGGGATCTAAATTTGTTACAGACAGTTCTCTGAGAAAGATACGTTTTTCTCTGGAGGACTATCGCAAAAAGATAGTCACCATAAAAAGTGCAGGGCACCAGTTAACGGGTAGTGCTTTCGGTAACGTGTTTATCAAACTGAACATAGAGCCCGACAACGTCATAAGTATCGAGGACGACTATTTCAAGACGCACTACAAAATTCTACCCGTACAGAGGATCATAGGGGATGATGCAGAGATTACAGTATTTGGTAGGACTTTGAAGTTCAGGATAGAGAAAAACGCGTCTGAGACTATGATCGAGGACAGGGTATCCCCTGGAGTGGCTCAGAAAGTACGAATTCTATTTATAGAGATGCCTCCGGCGCTCACGGATGAGACCGTAGGACTCTATAGGAAGATTTTGAGTGTAGAGAAAAACAGTACTAAAATTTAGTGCCATTTTATGCACATTGTTTTACTAGAGTCAAACCTTCACTGTGTGATTCGATTAAGCCAAATTCTTCCGTTATTATTGAAAATTTCCTTTTCGGAAACTCCCACTCTCGCCTGACCTTGTCCCATGAACTGACCGGCACAAAAAAACCAACAACTCTAGTCCGATACTCGATAATTTTTGCCCCACACTCTGGACACACATCCTTTTTCCCTATCGTATTATGATTATTCTCACACTCTGAGTATACTGCATTTAAAGCAAAATGTTCACACCCAGATGTAACCGCATATTTGATTAGCTTTTCCGCCTGTTTGGCTGTTACCTTTTCCCCTATCTGAATATGAACAATACCACCACCAGTGATAAGTTTGTTATATTTACCGTCTATGTCCATCTTATCCCATACGGTGGATTCTTCCCACAGGGGGACAAACTGATTTGCGTATAACATATAAGGTACTTTTTTTTCTCCAAATATCAGTTTATCAGCATTACATAATCGAGAAGAAAAAGACTCTCCTGGGATCTGTTCAATGTTCCCTATAATGCCGTATTTTTGTGAATACTCTTTAACTTTATCATTCATAAAAGTCAGAAACAGCCCTTCAATATCAGTGCCATTGCCAAATTTCTCTTTATACAATTTCGTTGCCTCATAGATTCCCATAATTCCAAAGGTAGAAAAAAGTCGATTTATGTTTATCCATCCATTTGTAATAAAAGGCTGTAGTCCTATGTGCTCTAATTTTTTTATCAGCTCTTTATGGGCTTTCAGAATTTTTGCGGCGTCTTCTATTCTATGGTCCAATATATCATAAAACTCTTCTTTAGTGGCTGCTTCTAAAGCTACCCTGTTAAAGTTAATCGTGCACACCCTATGAGAGCCCAGAGATACCGATCCTCCACCTCCAAAAGAGTTAGATTGAGCTGCAAAGTCCATCATTTCTGCATTGTTGATTAGACGACAACAAGAGGCAAATTTCTGCCCCTCGCTAACAAAAATGTTATATCTGAAAATATCTTTCCTGCACATCGATTTAAGGAACAGGTCATCTTGTATGATCTCTTTATCCCCCCATTTCTTTTTTCCGAAATTTATGGTAACAATAGGGAAACGATACGGGATTCCACTTTTTAATGGGTCGCCCTTGTCAAAAAAATCCAAGAATATGTTTTGTATCTCAATGATGTAATCAATGATATAGTTGGTATAAAATTCTTTTTTCTCCTCTTTATCCTCGTATTCTTCATGCTCAATAGGGAGATCATCAAATGGAAAATACCAATCCATATCTTTAAGGATAGTTTTTAGTTTTGTCCTGTCGAAAACAGATATATTGGTGAAAGGAGACTCAACCGCATTGCGAGACAGGTGGTTCACAGAATGCACGAACTGCTGCATCTCATTCTCAAGATATTTTCTAAATTTCTTATTGGTTTTAAGTTCCCGGAGATCCACTCTTTCTTTGTAAAGGGAAAGATGGGATATGTCCAGAAAAAAAGTAGAAACAGCTAAAGCTCCGGCAAGATGATTGCTCAATTGATGTAGAGTTTCACAAAGAGCTGAGATATAGCTAGAAACTCTTTTTGAGGGCTTTGAATGTAACTGACCAAAATCTCTTCCTACTGTGATTATCTTTGATGCATCCAGGGCCCAGCAATTATGCTGTGTCATACCATTAGCATAAAATGAACCTGTGTCTGTAGTTATATCGTAAACATAGTCAGCATAGTTAAAAAAGCATTCTGGAATATTTGTTATAATTTTGCTCACTCTATTAGAACGAGAGCACGTACTATTTTTAGGGTTATAACTAAAAGACTTTTCAAGTGTGCCTTTGCTTAAACTTTGTATTTTTCCAGAAAACTTAAGCATTTCTTTAATGGGTTTAAAGGAAACTCCAAACATTATATCTGATTCAACTCCTTTTTTATTTTTTTTCATATTATTACTACTGGATATAGCAAGTCTTTTTCTAACCCCGGGTACGTTCAAATTTTTTAGTAAATCATATAGTCCCGTTATTACCGAGTATGATCTCATTCTTATGTCTATTCTACCGTCTTCTTTAAATATCGTTCCTTCAGAGTCTATTAGTCCAGATATAAAAGCTATTTTAGATAGTCTTTTCCAATTAAATATGTTTTTAGGTAGAGTTTTTGTAAAAGAGTTCTCTTTGTAGCCGTATCCTAAATAATCAGAGCACAACCTGTTTAGCCACTGTGATGTAAAATTTATTTGACGATCATTAGAGTCTTGAAATTTCCACAATTTAACATTGGAAAAAATTTTTTTAATAACAGACACTATTTTTGTGTTGTCTATATCTTTTTGGTAGATTGACACTAAATTACCCCCTCGAATAAATTTTAAATAACCGCATGGGTTATTTTCGTATTCTGGGTCGTTTTCATAGCAATGCGTATTGCCATCCCCACATATAAAGCCAAGTAAATAAGCTAAATTAATAGGCACGTCAATATTTTCTTCAAATATAGGAAGTTTTTCTTTTTTAAGAACCTCATCACCAATTTTTAGGTTACGTGCTATTTTTTCTGTTTTGTTTTCCATATATATAGGATGATTATCTGTAACAAAAGCATAATCTCCGTTTTCTGTCTGGTAAATAATCATGCCTGTGTCACGTTTGTGCTTGATAATTCTAGAGACACCAACCCACTTATCACTGTCCCACACTTCTATCTCTATATCTTCTTTAATAGGATCTACAGACTCACATTTAACTGTTTTTTGTACTTTTTTGCCTATAATAGCATGATTAAAGAGTACTGGTTGTTTAATATCTTTTGATAGTATTTCTTCCATATTTTTTGATTTTTTAGAAAAGTAAGAAAATTTGTCATATATTTTTTTAAAATTAGTTAATTCTATTTTTCCATTTATTTTAACTATAAGGGGCGTGTAACCATAATATGAATATGGTTTAAGTATTTGAGTGCTATCGGATAATCCTAAACTTAAATCCAACATCTCCCCTATTAATCTTTTAGCTTCTTCTTTACTATATAGTTCTTTTATAGTCCTATATAGATAATCGTAACCCACCGCCTTTTTAACAGGAGCTATACACTCCTGATTTATTCCCTCAATGGTTTTTTCATTTTTATTACTGTTGCTATCTATTGATACGTCATTGAGCCTATCTTGCATCACTTTTTCTATGGAACTTATAAAGTCAAAATTATCCCTATTTAACCCATGAATCTTTAAAAAAGAGTCTACTACTTTGTCATCGGCTATATTGTATTTTTCTTTTAAATTATTCGAAAGTGACTTTTTAATATTACTAAGGGTCCTAGCGGTTGTTACATCCCCAAAATTCTCAGTAAACATTTTTACTCTCCTTTTAATTAAAGAGATATATTCCATTTTGACTGACAGCTATACCTCGCGCATCATACAAAACTTGATTAGAAGAAGAAAATTTCATGTGCATGTCTGTTTTCTCTGCTCTTTGTTTCAATCGACTATCATACCTCCCGGTTTTTATAAAGGCGTAATTTTTCAATTCCTTTTTTTGAACATACTCAAAATCATGCCCGGTATAAATGCACACCCTATAATTCAAGCCATAGAGATCAAGAAAACTCTTGATGAATTCCACATTAAAAACAGATAAAGGATCCCCCCCGGAAAAAACTACGTCTCCTGTCCTGTTTTTACGCGTTTGAATCTTGAGTTCTTCATTAAATTCATCAATATTATCAAACTTCCTAGTATCAACAGCATAATCCGAGTTCTTAAAGTTAACATTATGGCATCCTTCACAAGAATGAGTACAGCCCATTACAAATACAATCAAAGCATGATTTTCCGGATCCGGAAAGTCGAGAAAAGTACTATTAATAGGATATTGTACGTTAAGTTTCATCGTTTTTTTGTTCTTGAGAGGAAAGAAAACAGACTGGTATGTATATATAGAAGTTATGAAACCCTAAACAAGCTCGTTAGCATTTTTAGAAAAGACGCCAAAAAATTACTATGTCTACCGTCTTTATCAGTCCCACCACCCATGTGGAACTGATCATCAGGTACCATTTCTATCGGAGGTACCGTAGCCTGTGGAGCAGCCGTTGTAACAGCTACTGGGGCAGGGGTGCTACTAGGAGAGTCTGCAGAGGCAACGACTCTCGAAGGACCTATCTCTCTATGTATACGATCCCAATCAAAAAGCTTTCCGGGATCTACTTTTCTCGTAGGCGCTATATCCTGGTGACCCACAATCAAATTACCGGAAATCTTGTACTTGCTGATTAAGGTTGATAATAGCTCAGTCAACGTGGTATACTGAAAGTCTGTGTAAGCTACCAGGTTACCATCTCCCTCAAGCTCTATACCTATAGAATAGTTGTTGATGTTGTTACGCGTCTTGCCATTGACTACCCACTGGGATACACCAGCATGATAGGCGGTGTCCGTATCTTTCACGAACTGTACGACATCGTAATCAGCCTGAGGTGCCCGCGGTATAGCGTAATGAGCAGACACCGGATTTTCGATAGCGCCCGTCTGAGGGTTCTTGTGAGCACCTGTACTCGTGAACCAGGTGATAGTCCCCGATATGCTATAGAGTTTACCGGCGTCTGATCCTATATGATGGATGATAATCATGTCAAGAGGATAGTTCCCCCTCGACCTAAAGAAAGGGCTGGGTTTCCAAAGTGTCCTGATCATGAATCAAGCTCCTGTACTACCGAAGCCGCCGGTGTTACGAGCAGTCTCATCTAGGCTTTCTACCTCTACAACGTCGCATAGAATAACGGGACAGACTACTGCTTGGGCTATGCGATCGCCTTTTTTGATGGTTTGAGGGACGCTGGAGTGATTGATGAGGATCACACCGAGTGGAGCCCTGAAGGCTTCATCCACAGTACCTGGGGTGTTCAAGACAGTCAGGCCTTGTTTTAACGCCAAGCCGCTGCGAGGACGGATCTGTATTTCGTATCCTGGACCCACGGTAGCACAGATACCGGTACTCACGAGAGCGCGGCACCCAGGCTGTAGATGGAGCTCTGTCTGGTCGGGGCGCAGCTCATGGTACGCTTCAAGACCTTCATCTGCGATGTAGTAGACTCTCTCAAATTGGCAGGCGTGGAGGTCCAGTCCGGAGTCGGTAGGATGAGATCTTTTGGGGATTTCGGCGTCTGGGAGGGCTTTCACGACCGAGAGCTTTGGAGAGCGGTTTGACATGCTCTAACGCCTTCCTTTCGTGATTCGGATCCCCCAAGACACTACAAGGAATCCGCGTATGAATGAGTTATTACGTAGGGCGCTTTTTCATAGGAGAATGACCGGATATAAGAACATAAATGTCGGCACACGGTTTTTAAACATCTTTCTCATGAATCTTTCGGAAGGTCCCACGAGGCATCGAGTGTATTAACCGTGTAAATATTCGAAGAAATTACTGTATTATTAATGGACTAAATAGTATGTTATAGTGTATTTATTCACGAACAAGGAGAGGGGAGAATGGAAATATCCTACGTAGACAAGAATACGATATTCGAATGCATAGTGGGATCCCAAGCATACGGCATAAGTGGTCTCCACTCGGATGTAGATAAGTCGGGGGTCATGATCCCCGGCATCGAATATTTTTTTGGGCTGAACAGAGTAGATCAATTTAATGGCTATCCGGGCGAGGATAAAACCATATACGAATTTAGGAAAGCTCTGAGATTGATTTCTGATAATAACCCAAATATGATGGATCTATTATGGGTGCCTGAACGCTGTATTCTACGCATGACCGAGTATTGGCAGAGAATAATCGACAACAGAGAATTATTTATATCCAAACGATGTAGATACACTTTCTCAGGATATGCTATAGCTCAACTTGACAGAATAAGAACACATCGAAAATTCTTACTAGACCCACCCAAAGCCCCTCCGACGCGAGCTGAGATAGGTCTGCCAGAAGTATCCATTTTTCCCACATCCCAACTCAAAGGGGTGTGCTATGCAGCTATGGAATTTCTCATTGAAGAGGAAAAACAGAATTTCATAGATGAGCTAGATGGTATTTACGGGGATTACATAGTTCCTCTACTCGCCAGATTCATACGCCCTGAAGAACGTGCATTAGCCATGGAATGGTTACAAACAGGAATAAAATCTCAGGCGCATGCATTTCAGAGTGTAGGCACCCAATATATTAAGGATGAATACGTAGAGATAGCTCATAAGGAGCTGTCTCACTACAATGCTGTCAAGGAATACTCTCGATATATGGATTGGAAAAAATCCAGGAACAAAGCGCGAGCACCCTTAGAAGAAAAATTCGGATTTGACACAAAACATGCAGGGCATCTCGTAAGACTTCTACGTATGGGAGAGGAAATTCTTAGGACAGGTAAAGTAAATGTAGATCGTACTAATATAGATGCAGAGGAACTCAAAGCCATTCGTGCGGGAGCATGGACCTATGACCAGATAGATCAGTACGCTCACGATAAGGACAAAGAATTTGAAGAACTATACAAGAGCTCCCCTCTGCCTCGTTCAGTAGATATGGGCTTGATAAATGAACTGTGTATCGAGATCGTGGACCGATATCACAAAAATGCACATGTCACTTGATTATACCGTTACATAATAGTATATTCAGACTGGAAATTATGGTAGTACACCAGGGAGAGGCAATGAAATACAAGTACCTTGTGCAATGCTGGATCACCCCACGGTCAGGGTTCGACATCGTGAAAAAGAATCGTATCACGGAACTGTTCCGGTCTATAATAGCGGATACATTTTCGGACGATGAGCACGCCAATGAGTCGGTTAAAAATTTCGAAAGATCACACGAGGGACTGGTGCTGGAGCCGCTCGTCATAGAGTCAGACACTGTGATCGTAGACGCAGAAAAAGAGATCCTACCAGAGATTCAGAAAACATATCCAGGAGCGATAATTTTTTCGTGTGAGAAAATCCCAGAGCTTGTCGTAACAGAAAGCAAATAGTTAATCGTCATCCAAGGATTTTAAGATGAGTATTATATCAAAACCCGGTAATAGCTTATACTGGGCAAACTATGACAAAATTTTTGGCGAGCAGCCTATACCGGGAGTCAGTAATGGGAGCTATAGCCCGACATGGTCACCTTCATACGGCGACCCAGAAAATGAATGCCCACATTGTCACACCATCAATAATGCTCACCACAGTACGAGTTGTCCCAATTGCAAAACATCCACTATTGAAACAATCAAACGCCTAGCTACCAAATAACTACAGACAAGATAGGGGCCACTACAAATGCAACGACGCTACAAACCCTCGACGAATCTACTTGAAGGCATTCGAACCCTCTTCCCACTCGAAGTTTGCCCGTGGGATGATTACTACATGCGCATGGCGCAGACGGACTTTCTCCTCCAGCGCCACAACCTCAAAGCCTCAAAAACCTATTTCATTCGAAAAGCTCCGTTTGGAGGATCGTTCGCCCATCTGGGAGGACTCACCGCATTCTTGAGAATACTCAAAGACTATGAATTCAATGACGAGGTAGGTATGGCCCTCCTCGATCAGGGGTATGACCCCGTGTTCATCGGTTACCTGACTGATGAACTCGTAAAGATGAACGTGACTGTCTACGCTCCCCCTGAGGGGTCGATATTCTTTCCTAACGAGCCGTGTATCATCATGGAGGGCACCCTCTTGGGCGTGCGAATAGCTGAGGGTATGCTCCTCGCCAACGTGAACTACCCCTCGCTCTCGATGACCAAGTGGGCCCGGGTAGTGCAATCGGCAGGACAGGGATCAACTATGGAGTTCGCACGTAGACGTGCTCAGGATCCGCTACAAACCGCGCTCTATGCTCACCTGGCAGGGGTTAATATATCGAGCAATGCAGAGCTCCGCTGCGGTATAAACGTACCTATACGAGGCACCCAAGGCCACGAATTTGTCCAAAGTTTCGGGGATGAATATGAAGCATTCGATAAATGGCTCGAAATAAATCCGAGCAGACCTGTGCTCCTGGTGGACACCGTAGACACTCTCAAGTCGGGTCTACCGAATGCCATCAGGGCTTTCAAAAAGCACTGGGATCGCATCAAAGCAGCGAAGGGAGCCCCAGGTATCCGAAATGACTCGGGCGATCTGGCATATATCACTATTGAGGAAAGGATAGCCCTAGACGCCGCGGGGCTGAATGACGTGGTGATTTACCAGACAAACGATCTAGATGAGTATCTCATAGAAGACATCCGCGGGCAGATTTTCACCAACGCAGCTAAAGCGGGTCTCGATCCCAATGAGACTATCAGAAAGATCGTGTGGGCCTGTGGTACTCAACCTGGTACCTGTGCTGACCAGCCGAGTATCGGCGGAGTCGCAAAGCTATCGACGGTGGAGTACTGGAACGAAGAGCGAGCGGTCATAAAGATTGCGCATGACAATCCTATCAAAACCAGTATCCCAGGATCGAACCGATCAACATGGTTACGTCACAAGGATACTGGTGAGGTATTCTGCTGCCTCATCCATGATAGGGCTGAAGATGTGACCAAATGTACGTCAGCACGGCACCCGGATGATGAGTCAAGCCGTGTTGTACTGCAACACATGACTGATTTGGAGTATATCCCGCGGCAGAGAATCGCATTCAAAAACGGGGATATCCAGGATGGGTTCAATCCGAGTATCCAAGACGTAAAATCTCTGGTCCGTCGTGAAGAGGACATGCTACACTGGACTCTCAAGCGCCTGAAGAGTCCTCACACTATGAAAGTGAGCCTATCCGGGGACGTGTTTGATCTGAGGAAGAGACTGGTGTTCAATAATCAGCTCATGGACAGATAGGCACTACTAATGAAAATATCTCTGGCTCAGATGCGGGTCATTCCGGGGGATCCTACCCGGAATTTTGAAACCATGCAGGATTTCATTCGGAAAGCTGTCAAAGCCAAATGCCGGATCATAGCCTTCCCTGAAATGTGCATTGGGGGCTACCTGCTTGGCGATCGATGGACAAGCGATGAATGGTGCAACCATCTCATGTCTTTCAATCCAAAACTGCAGGAGCTATCAAAAGACATCGCCATCATCTACGGCAATGTCTACGTCAACCCGAATTTCAAGAACAAGGATGGAAGAAGTAGGAAATACAACGCCGGTTATGTTTTCGTCGATGGGAAACCAGCGGAAAGATGGGGGCCATTACCTGAGGGCATCACCATCAAAAGCCTGTTACCCAACTACAGGATCTTTGATGACGAACGCTATTTCTATTCCCTCCAAGAGCAAGCTGCCCATTGGAATCTTCCCATAAAACAGATTCTTCAGCCTTTTTTCATAGATTCAGAAAAAGTTGGCGTTGAGATTTGCGAAGATTTATGGTTCAATGACTACTTCTATCATGATCGGCCCCTCAACGTGTCCCACTATCTCATCCAGAATGGGGCCCAGTACATATTCAACCTTTCGGCGAGTCCCTGGACCCATGGTAAGGATCAGGCCCGGAACAACTGCATCAAGAAAAGCTTTCAGGATTGTAAAAACTTCGTCCCCTTTTTCTACGTCAACTGCGTAGGGACCCAGAACAACGGCAAGAATATCGTGGTGTTTGACGGAGATAGTACGATCTATAATGAGAAAGCAGAAGTAATCCAGACTGCAATAATACCCTATGGAGAAGAGCTGATCATCAATGATGACCTGAAATCCCCGTCTTTCGTCAAACAAGTTTATTCGAAAATAGAGGGAAAGTACAACGCTATCATCGAAGGTATCCAAGGAATGGATACTATTATGGGTAACAGTCAATTTCCCTATATTATTGGGCTGAGTGGGGGCATTGATAGTGCTGTAGTCGCCTGCCTATTATCTAAAGCGGTAGGATCTAAACGCATAATCGCATGCAATCTTCCCAGCAAATACAATAGCTATGAAACCAAAACGATCGCAAGCGATATAGCCATCGCTCTCAATCTGGAATACCACGAGATTCCCATCGAAGAGATCACAAAACTAAACGCTGATTTACTCTATAAAGTACAGCCAGCTGCCTGGCCCAGTGTAAGTCATGAGAACATTCAGGCGAAGATCCGGGGGACTTCTATTCTTTCCAATATCGCCGGGATACATAATGGGATCATGACTTGTAATGGTAACAAGGTCGAGATTGCCCTGGGATACGCAACTTTATACGGAGACGTTAATGGAGCCATAGCTCCTATCGGAGATCTACTAAAAACCGAGGTGTTTGAGATGGCTCGGTTCCTAAACGAACAGATTTTCCGAGACCAGATCATCCCGGATTCTCTGATTCCCAGCAACTTGTTCGAGTTCTCGGTTCCTCCTTCAGCCGAGCTGACCACTAATCAGATAGACCCCATGAAATGGGGTTACCATGATGCCCTGGTTCAGGCCTTTACAGATTATAAAAAAATAGGACCCGAAACTATTTGCGAATGGTATCTGGAAAAATCCCTCTGTAGGCACCTTGAGATTTCTGAGGAACTTTTCAAGAAATACGAGCTTGATAAGCCGGAGGTTTTTATTAAAGATCTTGAATGGTTCACGTTTTTAATGGAGCGGGCAGTTTTTAAGAGGATCCAGTCCCCGCCCATCATCATTCTCAGTAAAGGGTCTTTCGGTTATGATATACGGGAGAGTCAACTTCCGGTCATGAGAACTGATCGATATATGGAACTAAGAAAAAATATTCTAGAACAAAAAGTTATTAAAATATAGGAGGCCAAGAATGCCTTGGGTATCAGTAGAAAAACCATCAAAAGAATTACTCAACCGTATTTATCTAAAGTCTATTAAAGATAGCCACAAAAGGCTTTGCCCTGACTGTGGCGTGAAAAAGGAAGAGAAGCACCATATAAATTGTGACGTCGCCAGATGTCTTAAATGCGGCGGTCAAAAACTGTCGTGTGGATGCAGAGGTGGGTACGGAGACGTGTGGGAGGGCATGTGGCCCGGTACTAAAGAGTGCTGGAAGAAGAAATACGTAGCTATATGGGTGGGTGGAGGTCCTTTTGATTCTGGAGAACCCATTTTCGATTACACCAGGCTGGCTGCAGAAAAAATGAAGCCGTCAGTAAACCAAATAGCACAGCACATACCCAGTTTCATAGACCTAGGTAAAAAACCTAAGGTATCCAAATTCAAGACGGTGGAGGATCTCGTCAAGATACCCTGGGTGAAGAGTTTCTCAGAAGACCCTAAATTCTACCGCTACAGTATAGCTGATGAGAGCCTAATGGCGGAGTACAAAAAGGGTAAAGAGTGGTGGGTGGTTGGGAACATCAAGAATCCCGCCTCTGTTGATTTACCCAAATGGGTGAGTAGGTAGCGTGGAAAAAGACGTACGAGCCAGAGCGGTACAGGCTATCAAAGCAAAGGTAGCCAAACTCGAACGAGCTATAGGCATAGTCAATGGGATACCGTTTGGTGTGCCTATACATATTGTATACGAGGGCTGCTCTGTGGGAGAAGGTAATGGTCCCACTACCCGGCAAGACAACGAACTTGTCGTCACGGTAAAAAAGCTGCTCAGATTAGAATTTATATGTGATTTAATGGCGTTGGAAAAACCTTGGTGGAAAACAAAGAAAATACCTATAGCAGTAGAGTTGACAAAAGTCAAAGACTGGAAACCGTTCGACAAGAACGACGCTGGGCTCTATATCAACTGGTTTGAACTCACCGAGGAGTTCAAAAAGCTCGCGTTCAGAAAATAGTTCGAGACAGGTTGACTTTAAGACTGAATCAGCGTATATTAAAAGCATCTTCTCACGGGTACTGTCCGTCAGAGCAGCAGGCTCGTTTAGGACAGTGCTTTTGTACCTCACACTACAAAGAAGGAGGCGCACTATGCGTCGTTCTGGTGTATTTGATTTGGCCCGCCTGCATCAAGCTTTCGAGAAGCACGGTAAACATGACCGTATCCTCGATTATCTCGCCCAGCCTCGTATCGAACTAGGCTCCCGAAACGACCAGTTCATATCGGAGTGCAAACAGCACTTGGAGAGCCGTACTCCGTTTGATCAACTCCCCAGTCTCGGGTTTGCCTCACAAGACTCAACCGTTTTCAAGAAACGGTTTGATCTTATGTCGACGGACAATCACGCCTACGTGATTGCGACCAAGGCGAATCCTACGGTACCAGAACTCGAAGAGTTCTCGGTTATTGAGCCTGGGTGGTCGATCCTTTTCCCGCTAAAGATCTATTTGATCTATCACTCAGAGCAGGCTAAAGCATACCGAGGTATGCTACCTTTCGGTTCTGAGGTGATCAAGTTCTACAATGAGGCTGAGTTGGGAAAAGAGATCAAAGGAACTCCAAGTTTCAGCGACCATGTCCGTCTCAAGGAAGTAACAAATGCCTTGGCAGACCATCTTGGCTGTACGACTGTAATGCTCAACAATGAGATGTATCTCGAGGGTAGCCGGATAAAGGCTGAATAATTCTGTTAAATTCTGTACCGTGAGAAGATAAAGCCCGAGATCAGGAAACTGGTCCCGGGCTTTTTTTTTTGATAGTCTATTAATAATGAATCAATTACTTACATCTTAACAAGGAGAATGCAATGCGCCAACTTTTTCAAAAGATTTCGTCCAAGCTAGACTCTATAGCCAACCACCTTGAGGCTAAAGGGCTCATCAAAGAAGCCTATGAGATCGATAAGGCGGCAGATATGATCGACTCCAGTGTCCGTTCATACGCACCGTATGGAGGTCATACGGAACCTAACATGTCGTCTATGGAAGAATATCGCGAAAGACATCCGGAAATGTATGGTAATAAAAAATGTATACAGTGCGGTAAACCTATTATGGGGAGACACTGTCCTTATTGTTACGCAGAGCAGCCTATAGATACAAGCAAAAAGATAAAACAAGCAGCGAGCCCTGAAATCAAAGCTATCTATGACGAAACGAAACAGCTAAATCCAGGGCATGCGGCTACGTTGATTGGCGAAAGACAAAGAGGCAGTAAATGGGGAGAGAGCCTTACTGAGCAAAAACTCGTGAGTCTCCCGTGGGAAGAGTACCGCGGACCAAAAATACCTGGAGTAATGCAGCCTGTGGCCAGGTATTTTAAACTTGAGGATGCTTCCAAATATTTCCCGGGATCTCGACAGAGGATGGAGAGTCTGGAGGACGCAGAGAAAAAAGGGTACAGGATGACTGTACAACAAAGTGCCCATGGGAATAAAGAGATCGTATCTCCTGACGTAAAAGATAGTCCCATAATGGAAGCTTGGATGGTCGTAGGTCCTGCTGAAGATGCTACCGGTAAAGAGATACCCGGCAAAGAAATGATCTGGACACTTTTCCCTGGAGTCCTATCAGGATCTGATCCTAACTGGGATGGCGTGATAGAGACCATACCCCCCGAAAAGAAAAAATATGTAGCTGTGAAAGGGATATAATGAAACGTATCCTCGCAATCGACGGTGGCGGGGCGAAGGGTCTAATACCTCTATCAGTACTCAGTGCCATAACAGACACGGTAAAAAGAGAGCCCGCGCAAGAGTTCGATCTGATGATAGGGTCCTCCATAGGGGCTATCGAGGGAGGCGTCCTCAGCTCAGGTGTAATCCCCGTGAAAGAGTTCAAGGATACTTTCTACAAGGATCTACCTAAGATCTTTGCCAAGAGAGTACGCGTCCCTATTTTCCAGCCCAAATATAGCCGAGAACCCGTACAGGCTCTACTCGACGCCTATGTCAAAGGCGTAAAGATGAAGCAGTGTAAAACCAAATTCATTGGCACCTCTGTGAATCTCGTGGATGGCCGCACACATTTTTTCAAGTCCTGGGAAGAGAAAGACGGGGAGCTCAATCTCACTCAAACTATCCTACGATCTGCCGCGGCACCCCTGTACTTTGGTACCATGGTCGATAAAGAAACCAAGAACGTATGGATGGACGGTGGGTGCGGAGACATGAATGCCCCTATCATGCAGGCGTTTATAGAGATCATGCGCCATGGGTGGCTCCTGGAGGAACACGTCCACATACTCTCCCTCGGATGCGGGCAGGCTAACCAGGGTATGTCATTTAAAAAAGCCGTAAGCTTCAACAACATCAGACAGCTGCTGTTTTTCATGAACCCTGTAGAGGGCGGTCTATCCCGGGCTCAGTTATCCATGACCCAAGATCAGTGGATGACTGCCCTATCTAAATACAAAATCGATCTCACGTTCCAGAGAATAGAAATGTATGACATGCCTAAAGAGATCGACAAAATGGATGGTGTGAAGTACCGAGATGAGTACGTAAAAATCGGTGAGGAGCTTGCCAAGCAGGTCGATTACACGTATCTTTAGCAGTAGCTCACGTGCCACGTGTACGAGGAGTATTCAGTGCCGTTCCTCACGGGGCGGCACTTGCTTTACAAGATAGTTATTGACTTTCTTATGCCACAGAGGTATATTAGAGGTCGAGGCATATTATGACCAATCGTATCATCAGGACCGAAGGTATAGGTAGAGAAGAGGGAGGTATACCTACGTCCTGAGGGTAATATTGTCACAATAGGCTACCAAAGCCCCCTCAGGACCGGAAGATCCTGAGGGGGCTTTTTTCGTTGCTCTTTGAAATTACGGTTGTGTTCAAGCACTTTTTAATGCCCCATTAGAACAACGGCTGGAGTTCACCTATCTTTCTAATAGGTTACCTCGGTTCGACTCCGGGATGGGGTAAACGGGACGTGTCCTCGACGGTTTTTGGGGGCCAGTCTTATAAGCTGGTACACATAGTTCAACTCTATGGCGTCCCACCAACATTTTACTTTAAAAGCTCGTGCGCGGCATTTATGTTCATATAAGAGGATGCGCCCATGGCCCAATTGGAAGGGCAACAGATTTCTAATCTGTAGGTTCCCGGTTCGAGCCCGGGTGGGCGTGCCAT
>Ga0315291_10000843_pt1 | contig 40996 bp, 29 predicted proteins | sample YL17G12_20_MG_FD_203070 | JGI IMG/M metagenome (GOLD analysis project Ga0315291, IMG submission 203070) | Sediment microbial communities from Yellowstone Lake, YNP, Wyoming, USA - YL17G12_20 | ecosystem: Environmental > Aquatic > Freshwater > Lake > Sediment | place: USA: Wyoming | collected...
AGGGCCCCGTTCCTCAGGGTCTCTATCTGGTCGTTCAGCTTGTTCCTCTTCTCGAGCAGCTCGCTATGCTTCCCGCGCTCCTTTTCAACCACCTGCTCCGGCGCTTTCAAGACGAAATCCTCACTCTCCAGCTTGGCGATGCTCCGCTCGAGGTCAATCTCGACTTTCTTCAGCTTACGGGCAAGGCGGTCAATCTCCTCGCCCACATCAACGCCCTGCTCCCGCGAGAGGTACGCTTCGACAACTTCAACGACCACCCTGATGTCGTACCGTTCCTCCGGTGCCCCGTCCGCGAACTCCACTCCCGCCAGGCCGGCGAGGTCCTCCACGTAAACGAGATACTCCTCGAGGATAGAGGAGCTACGTCCGTCGGCGCATACAAGGACAGCGTCAATCTTTTCAGCCGGAGGGATCCCGTGCTCGGAACGAGCCGAACGTATGCCTGCCACGACCGACTGTATGAGAGACATCTCATCGTCGGCCACCGTGTCTCGCTTAAAATCAGCGGCTGCAGGCCACGAAGCGGCCATGACTGACTCGCCGGTCGCGGGCAGTCTCTGCCAGAGCTCCTCGGTGATAAAGGGCATGAACGGCTGGAGCAGGCGCAACGAGCACTCGAGCACGCGGTATGTCACGCTCTGTGCCGCCAGCTTTTGCTCCGGGGTTCCACGATAGAACCTCAGCTTGGCAAGCTCGAGGTACCAGTCGCAGAAATCTCCCCAGAAGAACCGCTGGAGCGACCTGCCGGCAACGCTGAAGTTGTAAGCATCCATGGCCTCGTCTACGTTGGAAATAACCTCCGACAACCTGCTCATTATCCAGCGGTCCACCAGCTCCAGCCCGGGTTCATCGTCGATTATTCTCATCCCCCGGCCGGGAAGGCCAGAGGTTGGTATGGGCTGGTAATCCTCCATGTTCATCAGGACGAGCCGCGCGGCGTTCCAGATCTTGTTGACAAAGTTGCGGTTGCCTTCGATTCGCTCCTCGCTCAGGTTGATGTCGCGTCCCGGTACCGCGATCGAGGCCAGCGTGAAACGTAGCGCGTCGGTCCCGTAGACCTCGATGACGTCGATGGGATCTATCACGTTACCGCTCGACTTGCTCATTTTCTTTCCCTCGTAGTCCCGCACCAGCGCGGTCACGAAGACCTCCCGGAACGGGACGTCCCCCATGAACCTGAGGCCCAGCATCATCATGCGCGCTACCCAGAAGAATATGATATCGAAAGCGGTGGTCAGAACCGATGTCGGATAGAATTTCCCGAGCGTCGCAGTCCGCTCCGGCCATCCCATGGTGGAAAAAGGCCATAGCCCCGAAGAAAACCATGTGTCCAGCACGTCCGGGTCCTGCCTGAGCTTGCTTGAACCGCATGGGCACCCGTCCGGCTCCTCGACCTCGACTACGGTCCCACCGCATTCATCGCAGTACCAGACCGGAATCCGGTGGCCCCACCAGAGCTGGCGTGAGATGCACCAGTCCCGTATGTTCTCCATCCAGTCGAAGTATATTTTTTCCCATCGCCCGGGCGTAAACGAGGTCCTGCCGTCACGGACCGCCTTTATACCTTCCTCGGCGAGAGGCTTCATCTTTACGAACCACTGGGTAGAAAGGTACGGCTCGATCTCGGTGCCGCAGCGATAGCAGTGGCCCACCGCGTGCAGGTGGTCCTCCACCTTCTCCAGCAGGCCCTGCTTTTCCAGGTCCTCCACCACGGCGTCTCTGGCCGCGTAACGGTCCAGGCCCTGATACGGTCCGCCGTTTTCGTTGATGGTGCCGTCCGGATTGAGTACGTTGACCTGGGGGAGACTGTGCCGGAGCCCTATCTCGAAGTCGTTCGGGTCATGAGCGGGGGTGACCTTTACAGCCCCCGTGCCGAACTCCATGTCAACGTAATCATCCTTTATCACGGGGATCTGCCGCTCAAGCAGAGGCAGTACCACGTTCCTGCCGGCGATGTCCCGGTACCGCTCGTCCTGCGGATTGACTGCCACGGCGGTGTCCCCCAGCATCGTCTCGGGCCGTGTCGTCGCGACTACCATGACTCCCGGGCCGTCCTCCATCGGATAGCGCACATACCAGAGGTGCCCGCTCTTGTCCTGGTGTTCCACCTCGATGTCAGACAGCGCGGTATTGCATCGGGGGCACCAGCTGATGATGTAAAGCCCGCGGTAGATAAGGCCCTGGTCGTACAACTGCTTGAAGACGGTGCGGACGGCGAGTGAGCAACCCTCGTCCATGGTGAAGCGCTCGCGCTCCCAGTCGCACGAGCAGCCAAGCCGCTTGAGCTGGTGGATTATAGTCCCCCCGTACTGCTTCTTCCACTCCCATACCCGCTCGACGAACTTCTCTCTCCCCAGCGCGTGACGGTCCGTGCCCTCCTTCTCGAGCTGGCGCTCCACTACATTCTGCGTCGCTATACCGGCGTGGTCGGTGCCGGGCATCCATAGGACCTCGTACCCCTGCATGCGCTTGCGGCGTGCGATGACGTCCTGCAGCGTGTTGTTCAAGGCGTGACCCATGTGCAGCATCCCGGTGACGTTTGGAGGAGGTATCACCATCGAGAACGGCGGCCTGTCCGATTCAGGTACGGCGTGGAAGTAGCCACGCTTCTCCCAGTGTTGATACCAGCGCTCTTCGACCGCTTTCGGGTCGTATACGGGTTCCAGAATTTCTTCTTCCCGGGACTTATCCTCCGGCAACCATCCCACCGCCTCTGCTTGGATTCTAGTCAAATTGTAACAAACATAGCGCCAGATGGGGTCAGGTCTCAAAACGTGAATATTTTCTCGACCTGGCACTTGACCCCAAACGACGTGGAATATATTCCGTTTTAAGACCTGGCCCCGGTTTGTGGTAGAATCTCCTCGAGCTTGAAAATCCTGGAGGTTTTACGATGACCCTCGTCTATATCCTTGTTACGTGCGTACCCGTCGCGTTCATCCTGCTGTTGTTCGCCGCGATCGGGATAGCCGGCTTCAAGACCGCGATGACAGGCAAGCGCGTCTACGAAGAGACAAAGCCCTACGTGGGAGACCTGAAGCAGAGGGCTACGGCCGCCCAGCAGAAAAACGTGGAACTCGCTCAGCGCGGAAAGGCGCTTTCAGACTCCTTCCAGGAAATCCAGGGTCGGTGGGCGTTCGTCGCCCAATCGTTCAAGGAAAGCTCAAAATCGCCTTTCGCCAGATTCGCGGGGGCCGCCGGGAAGTTCACCGGCAAGCAAAAAGCCAGAAGCTAGGCGGTTTCTTCCTCTTCGCCCTTTTCCTTCTCCTCGCTGGTCGGCTCAGAGCGTGAGGTCAAAAGGGTCGGTTTGAAGTTCTCGGACACCACTTCCCGGGTCACCACGCATTTGACGATATCTGAGCGCGAAGGCAGCTCGAACATCGTCCCGAGCAGCGCCTCCTCGAGGATAGCCCGCAGGCCGCGCGCGCCGGTCGACCTCTTGAGCGCCTTCTGAGCTATCTCCTCGAGAGCCCCCTCGGTGAATATAAGCTCGACCCCGTCGAACTCGAAGAACTTCCGGTACTGCTTGATCAGCGCGTTCTTCGGCCTGACCAGGATCTCTTTCAGGTGATCCTTGTTTAGATTGTGAAGTGTCGCTATCACCGGGAGCCTTCCCACAAACTCCGGGATCAATCCATACTTGAGCATGTCCTCCGGCATGATGTTTGCCAGAATTGCTCCCAGGTCCTTCTCGTCCCGGCTCTTGACCTCTGCCCCGAACCCGACTCCTTTCTTCCCGACACGGTCCTCGATAATGTCCTCGACTCCCGAGAACGCGCCGCCGCAGATGAACAGGATGTTCGTGGTATCGATCTGCAGGAACTCCTGGTGGGGGTGCTTGCGCCCGCCCTGGGGCGGCACACTGGCGACCGTCCCTTCCAGTATCTTGAGCAGGGCCTGCTGGACCCCCTCCCCGGAGACATCCCTGGTTATGCTCGGGCTCTCGCTCTTCCTCGCTATCTTGTCGATCTCGTCTATGTAGATGATCCCGGCCTCGGCCTTCTTCACATCGAGGTCCGCGGCCTGTATCAGCTTCAGCAGTATGTTCTCAACGTCCTCGCCTACATACCCCGCCTCGGTGAGGCTCGTCGCATCCGCGATAGCGAACGGGACATTCAGTAAGCGGGCCATCGTCTGTGCCAGGAGCGTCTTCCCGCACCCTGTGGGGCCGATGAGCATGATATTGCTCTTCTGCAGTTCCACGTCCTCGTTCGAGCAAGCTCCGACCTGGATCCGCTTGTAGTGGTTATATACGGCTACAGACAAAACCATCTTGGCACGGTCCTGCCCTATGACGTACTCTTCGAGGAACTCGTTTATCTCCCTCGGCTTCGGGAGGCTGCCGAGCTGGACCTCCGGGCTCTCAGTCAGTTCCTCTACGATTATCTCGTTGCACAGCTCGATGCACTCGTCACAGATGTAAACCCCCGGCCCGGCGATCAGCTTCTTGACGTGCCGCTGTGTCTTGCCGCAGAACGAGCATTTCAGAAGGTCGCTGCCATCACTGAACTTGGCCACCTGTTACCTCCACACTTCACATGAGGGTCAGTCGCTCTTTTCTACGGCCTTGCGCTGGGATATCACTTCGTCGATGATTCCGTATGCTTTGGCCTCGACGGGCGTCATGATGAAATCCCTGTCCGTGTCCTGGTGGATCTTATCAGCCGACTGCCCGGTATGCTCCGCGAGCAGCTCGTCGAGCACCTGGCGGTTCCGTAGGATCTCTTTTGCCTGGATGTCGATGTCTATAGCCTGCCCCTGCGCGCCGCCATGGGGCTGGTGGAGCAGTATCCGCGAATGAGGCGTTGCATACCTCTTGCCGGATGCCCCCGCTCCCAGCAGCACCGCGGCCCCGCTCGCCGCCTGTCCTATACAAACCGTTGAAACGTCGCAGCGCACGTACTGCATGGTATCGTAGATCGCCAGCGTGCTGGTCACATTCCCCCCCGGGGAATTGATGTACACGTTTATGTCCTTCTCGGGGTTCTCGCTCTCCAGGTGCAACAACTGCGCCATCACCAGGTTGGCAAGATGGTCTTCGATCTCAATCCCGAGGAAAACGATACGTTCTTTCAGCAGGCGGGAGTAGATGTCGAACTGCCGTTCACCCCGCGGGGTCTGCTCGACTACGATTGGGACAAGCATATCCTTCATGTTCATTCTTGCTCTGACTCCTCCTTCGAGACGCTTTCCCCGACAGGCCCGGTCTCCGCCTCCTGCTCCTCAATGTCCCCTGCCCGCTCCGGTTCAGCGCCGGCTTCCTCCGCTTCCCCTGTCTCTCCGGCTTCGTGCGCCCCCAGGTCAACCAGGGCTTTTTCGCCTTCGCCACCCGCCGCCTGTTCCTCTGCTTCCAGGTCAGGCTCGACATGTATCAGCCCGGACTCACCTACCGGCTCTCCCCCTTCAAACACGGCATTTTCGGCGAGAAAATCCACCGCTCTGGCGATCCTGAGGTTCGCCTTTAATACAGGGATTCGACCCTCCCGGCGGGCTTCCTCTATTGCCCTGTCGGGGTCCTGCTTTACGGCTTCCGCCCGTTGCCTAACGTACCCTTCTGCCTCGTCGTCAGAGATCTCTATGTCCTCGGCGGCCGCCACCGCGTCAAGTATTAGCTCGGCCTTCAGGTTATCCTCGACCCTGTCCTTGATAGCCTTCTCTAACTCGTACCTTGTTCCCTTCATGGCCTCCAGATATTCATCCAGGGTGATGCCCCGCTCACCCAACTCCTGTGCGAACTCATCTATCTCACGTTCGACCTGGTGCCCTGTCATAGATTCCGGCACATCGACGAAGGTCCTATCCGCCAGCGCCTTAACGACACTTTCCCTGACCAACCGCTCGCAGGTGAGCCGCTTTATGTTTTCGATCTGTGACCGCAGGTCGCCTTTGAGCTCTTCAAGTGTCTCGAAACGGCTCATTTCCCGCGCCATTGCATCGTCCAGCGGTGGCAGCACTTTCTTCTTTATCTCTTTGACCATGGTCCGGAACGTTCCCGGCTTGCCAGCAAGTTCTCTTGCGCCGTAGTCAGGTGGAAACGTCGTGACTATATCCAGTATGTCGCCCTTGCGAGCTCCAACAAGCTGCTCGTCGAACTCCGGAAGGAACTCCCCGGCCCCGACCTGGATCATCCGGTCGGTGCCACTGGACCCCTCGAGCGGCTCACCGTCCGCGAACACCTTGTAATCCACAAGTACGAAATCGCCCTCCTCGACAGGCCGTCCTTCGATGACCTCCAGGGTCGCGAATCGGTCACGCGCCTCGTCCAGCGCCTTCTGGACGTCCTCCTCGGACACTATTGTCTCGGGTTTTTCGATCTCGATGCCTTTATAGTCGCTGACTGCCACTTCAGGCTTGACGTCAACCCTGGCCTCAAAGACCAGGTTGTCGCCGTCACCCTCCTTCTCCAGGACGTTCAATTCCGGGTCGCAGACGGGGAGTATCCCCGAATCGCGAACAGCCATCAGGTAAAGCACAGGCAGGCCGTTGCGGATCGCCTCCATGCGGACGTTTTCAGCCCCCACGTGAACGTCAATAACCCCGCGCGGCACCTTCCCCTTGCGAAATCCTGGCACGTTGAGCCTCTTGCTCAAGTCCTTGTAGGTGGCATCGATGATACCCTCCAGGTCTTCAGGCCCTACCTCGACCTTAAGGGTCACCTGGTGCCCCTCTCCCTTTGTCACTTCCGTTTTCAGATGACTCTCCTCCCACTTTCTCTCGTGTTCGGACTGGTGCGAGAGGGGGGACTCGAACCCCCACGGTTTATAAAACCACGGGGTCCTAAACCCCGCGCGTCTACCAGTTCCGCCACTCTCGCTTTTTGCTGGTGCACCGCCTCCGCCTCGCCCCCACCGGTTACTGGAGCTTCTGGATATGCGAGCAGCCAGGGATATTTTACCATTTAACCGCTGATCTGTTTGCCGCCCGATGCCTCGAGCCGTCGGCGGGCCGTAGTTCTAAGTACTTCGTCCCGTAAATACGGTGTCGTACCGAGAGCGTCGATGCGCCGTTCCTTAAAAGGCGCGCGACAAGGGCGTACTCGCTGAGTACTGCGAGGAAGCGGAACGCGGCAGGAGCGGATGCAGCGGTAATCGAATGCAAGCGTATTTATGGGACGGGGTACCAGGCTTTACCTGAACCGCCGAACAGCCGGATCTTTTTCGCAACGACCTCGCGCATTGCTGCGCGCGCCGGTGCCAGGATCTTCCTCGGGTCTATCACGTCGGGGTTCTCATTCACGAACTTCGCGACCGCCTGCCGAAACGCGTCGCGGATCTCTGTATCGATGTTTATCTTGTCGACACCTATAGAGGTCGCCTCGCGTATCATGTCATCCGGAATGCCGCTCGCCCCGTGTAACACCAGCGGTATCGCGACCTTTGAGCGTATCTCTCGCAACCTGTCGAAATCGAGCTGTGGCTTCCCCCTGTACCAGCCGTGGGCGTTCCCTATCGCGACCGCCAGCGCGTCGGTGTCGGTGTTCTCGACGAATTCAGCCGCCCGGTCCGGATCCGTCATCGATGCCTCGCGCTCGCTCGCCGAGATGTTGTCCTCCACCCCGACCAATCGGCCGAGCTCAGCCTCGACCGAGACGCCCCGCGAGTGCGCAAGGTCGGCGACCTCGCGCGTCAGATGAACATTCTCCTCGAAGGTGAGACTGCTGCCGTCGATCATCACCGAGGAGAACCCGTTGTCCAGCGCCGCCTGTACATCCTCCATGGTCAGGCCGTGGTCCAGGTGCAGTGAGATGGGGATATCGACAGACTCCGAAGCGGTCCTGGCGATTGCGGCAAGGTACGCGACTCCTGCATACCGCATGGCGCCGGGCGATACGCCGAAGATCACGGGCGAGCGCTCCGCGGCCGCGGCCTCGACGATCGAGAGGGTGATCTCCAGGTTGTTCGTGTTGAAGGCTCCCACCGCGTAGCCGCCCTGCTTGGCCCTGGAAAGAAGTTCCGCATTGGTGACAAAAGCCATGGCTTCTCCTTCAGTTCTGCTACCCCTGGTAAGCGAGCCCCTCCAGTTTCCTGATCCTAAGGGTTGAGATTATGAGAGGGGTCTTTACATTTAATGTAGGGTGGATCTCCGGGGACCCACGTGTACGCGCCTTCTGCAGGACAGGTCGGGATTGACTTAAGGACCTTGAACTCCGACTCGACCATCTCCTGCAGGTTTTCCGGGTATCTTTCTGTTTCCGCATAGAACACCTGCACCGCGCCATCTACGGTCCTTTGATTTGCCATGCATGTCCTTTTCTGGGCGTTCGCGCGCGAATTGTTGTAGACGTGAGGAGTCACGGAAATTGCTACCACTATGATGACGACTGTCAATACCAGATAAAGAGCAAGGCCTACGATGCCGATGATAAACCCCGCGTCTGCCATCTCCTTTCCTCGCAGGCGGCCCTCGCTTACCAGTATCTCTCGCTTCGCCTGTCGCCCGAATATTATCGCCAGCACCGAGCATACGATTGGAAAGACCAGCAGGCCGGCCAGGGCCAGGACCAGGGAGGCGACCGCTTTTCCGGAACTGGGCGCTAACCGCTGTGGCATCATCTGAGGCGGGGGTGGCTGCACGTAAGAAGGCGGTACCGGCGGCTGCGCTGCCGGCGCTGTTGCCTGCGTTCCAGGCTCCCGTGCGCTCTTCTCACCGCAGTAAGGGCAGAAAGCGTTTGAGCTGTTGTAGTCTCTCTGGCACTTCGAGCAGTTCACCCGGTTATCCTGACCCCCGGTATTGTTCATCGGGTCCTCCTTTGCCGCTTGTAAGTACATTCTATCATCGGTTAAACCATCACCGTGAGTCATATACGATTAATCCGATTATCTCTCTCCAGGGGCACTCTCTAAAGGGCAGCATCGTCATTGGGAAAGTCAACATGTGCCGGGTCTCAAGGCAGAACTGTCGCTTCTTACACTTCCCCGGTAGTAGGATAGGGTCGGCTCTTGAGCGATAACATCGGATGGGATGGAGATGCGAAAAACGCTGACTGCCAGGTCCCTGGTCCTTGTTCCATCGATTATTCTCATCCTGTTATCAGGATCCGCGGTGTACGCTCCCGCTGTGGGCGCGACCGACCCACCTGCCGGCACCGCCAGCGCGGCCGCCTCGTGGGGAGTTAACCTGCACCCCGAGGATACCGAATACGACATTGGCAGAGCCGTACTCGCTTTTTCGCACATCAGAGACCTGGGCTGTCGCTTCGTCCGCACCGATTTCTGGTGGAGCGAACTGGAGCCCCGGGTGGACTGCTGGAACGAAGAAAGGTTCCAGTGGTTCAGCGATTACCTCGGTGCCGCCCGGAAGAAAGGCCTGCAGGTGCAGGTGGTTCTCACCGGGGCACCAGGATGGGCCAGGGATCTCTACAGGAGTACTCCCGCCGGTTTCTTCGAGGAATACCAGGAGTACTGCGCGGAAGTGGCAAAGCGCTACGGCGCGCGCGTCCATTACTACCAGATGTGGAACGAGGCCGACAGTATCCTCGATTTCGTCGTTCCATGGGACGACTGGAGACTTTTCACGAACGCGCGCAGTGGCCTGGGGAAATACGATGATGACTTCGAGACTTATGTGAACCTGGTCGCGGGCCTGCCCTGGTCGGAGCCGACGCTCGACGGCTGGATGAGACGCGCCGGGGCGGCCATCGATATCATAGGGCTCGACTACTACCCACGGACCTGGCTGATTGCGCCTCCCGGCGACTGGGCCCCGCTGAAAAGGCTTTTAAAAAAGATCACCGACCCATCCGACCCCTGTTACGGGAAGAAAGCGGCCGTCCAGGAGACCGGTTTCGCCACTTTTTGCCCCCTCGGGCACAGTGAACAGGACCAGATCGCGTGGATAAACACGTCGCTCCCGGCGCTCAGAGAGGTCGTCAGGACACACAACAGGGATCACCCGAACAGGATAATCTCCTGTAACTGGTACGAGCTCATCGACGCCGATACTTCCGGTGGCATCTGGCCGGAGCCACACTTCGGCATCCTGAGAGACGACCGGTCGAAGAAACCCGCATACGGGGCGTTGAAAAAGCGTATCTACGGGTTCCGGATTGAGTGAGCGTCCGCTTGCGCGTGTGTTATCTTCTGAGACAGATTCCCGTTTTTTTTCTTTCTGCCCCATTCACAAACCCGTCTATACTGCGTTAATATAATCAGGGCGATGTGCAAAAGGGGTGTTTGCATTGGACAAGGATTACCTTCCTGATAAGTGCATGCGTGACGATCACCGGTTTACCGATGCCCCCGATGGCACTCTGGTCTGCAAGAAGTGCGGTCGAAGCTTCTCCAGGTGGGGCGAAGAACTGCCCTACGTGCCGAACATGTGCCCGTCGTGCGGCTCGAAGATAACGCCTCAGAGCCCGATCTGCGTAAAATGCGGTTTTTTAGTCGAATCCATCGCCGAGCGCAACCGTCTGCTTTACTAAATACCGCCGATTAAGCCGAATCCTGTGCAACCTCGGTGCCAGGCACCATTTTTACACCCTGTTTTTGTATCAAGGCCAGGAACCTTTTTTACATTGTCTCGTCAGCTATTCCCGATATAATTAACTGACACGCACGGCAGCGAGGCCAGGGGGGCTATGAACGCGAAAGAGAACCTTGTAAGAGAAGGCGAAACCTGCACTGTCCTGAGGGACGTCGTAATCGAAGGAAAGGTCGCTTTCCGGAAAGGCGACAGGGTAACCGTTGAGAAGATAACCTCGAATCCGGACCGCCCGGATTACAGGTACGTAGTAAAGTCCGAACTACTCCAGAAGCGCTTTCAACTGAGCGACAGGGACATATCCGTACAGCCCGCGCCTGAAGCAGGCCCCGGAGCCTTTGCCACCACGGGAGCACAAACAGAAGCGCGGGTGGTTTCAACGCCGACTTCCACCCGGGAGTCGCGCCTGAACTCGAGGTTGATCCTGGCGCTCGCCCTGGCGGTCGTCGTGGCTGCCGGCATCGGTGTTACTTTGTGGCTGTTCCTGGGAAGGGATAGCGCTGAGGCGAAGATCGGCAGGCTCAAGAAAGAGCTCACTGTAATAGTCGAGGATGCCGGAGATACCACCTCCGACCTCTCGGCAGAGATAAAACAGGCCCAGGAGAAAGCACCCAACCCGGAGAGCTTCAAACCGCTCGGGGAGAAAATTGCCCAGAAGTATATCCCGCGATATCGTCGTTACTACAGAGAAGCCTCCGAAATCTATAACGAGCTCAGCGACTTCAAGCCACCAGATGAACTGAAAGAACAATACGCTTCCCTGCTGACTGCCTCCGATAGCTACAGGCAAGCGTTCGTAACGTACGTGGCAGCGCTCGACCAGGTACGGAAAGGCCAGATTCCTGAAGCTGTCAAAATACTGAGCCAGGTAAAAGCGCTGCTGGACAAAGGGAACCAGGCGCTCAAGGGAAATAGCGGTTCAGAGAACGTGCCGGGGCAATAAGGAAGGGGCACCCAATCGAGCGCCCCTTCCGCTACTCCCTTTTTGCAGGTGTTAGCTACCGGCTCTCACGGTCCGGCGCCTCCATGCGAAACCCACCCCCACCATAGCGATGCCTATTATTATCGCGATTGCCAGGGCGACCTTCCAGCTGGAACCCTCCTTGTACGAACTGACCGAAGGCGTCTCGTACACAAACGCCAGGTGGTTCTCCGCGTCCCTGGTGGCGCCAATCAGGTGGTTGAACTCCTTGCCCCTCTCCTCGATGACCTGCAGTTCACCCTGGGTGAGGCTTAGCTCCGCGAGGCCATCCACGAGTCCCTGCGCCATCACCTGCGTCCCCTCGTTGGTAGCCTGGCTGATGCCCTGCTGTAATTCCTTTGCCCCACTGTTTATCTGGCTCATCCCGTAGATGAGGGTATCCGGGGTCCTAGCGCTCCCCAGACCGCTAGAGATCATTGCAAGACCCTCTTTGATTCCCGGGTTATCAGGATCTCCGGTGGAAAGCCCCTCACGCACCTGGTGCAGGCCTCCCTGGACCTGTGACAGGGCGTACAGCAGGGTGTCAGAAGCGGTCGCCTCGCCGATGCCTGCCTTCATGACCTCGAGGCCGTTCTGGACCTGCGTAACGGCATAGAGCAGGGTGTTGGTCGCCTGGGCATCCCCGATGCCCTTCTTCATATCCTCGAGGCCCTGCCCCATGGCCGAGAGCCCGTACTGCAATGTGTCCTCGGCGTTGGCATCACCGATGCCGTTCTTCATCGCCTTCAGCCCCTGCTTGACCTGCTCGGCCGCGTACAGCAGTGTGCCCCCGGCTACGGGAGACCCAAGCCCGGCCTTTGCCTCCTCAAGGCCCGCCTCGATCTGTGCGACACCACCCAGGAGCGGATTGATACCCTCGGCTTTGAGCAGTTCCAGGCCATTTTGCACCTCTGACACCCCATAAAGCAGGGAGTCCGGGGTACTGGGTGAACCGAGGCCGTTTTTCATCTGGTCCAGACCATTGAGCACTGTACCTGGTTTACTTGCAGGGCCTATGTTGGCCTGTATCCCGACCACGAGCCCCAGGAGGGTCACTCCCAGTTTTGCATTGAGGTGGTTTATCTTACTTATGGTCTGGCTTCGGTACGGTTCAGGCATGTTATCGGAAACCAGTTTCTTGATTTCCTCGTTCTTAACCAGTGCAGAGACCAGTTCGACATCCAGTGCGGTGGCGAGGATCTGAAGTAGATTAACGCCGTCTGTCAACTGGCCTACACCGGAGAACATATCCTTGAGTCCCCCGTTTATCTCGTTCATCGCGAAGAGGAACGAGTCCGGCGTTCCGGGCGTGCCAATATACTTGTCCCTGATCATTGCCATCCCGGCCCGCATCTGGTCCATGCCGTACAGGAGCGAGTCTTCAACTGTTGGAGAGCCTATCCCGGCTTTCAGTTCCGTCATCCCCCCCTGCATCTGGTCCATTGCATACAGGAGCGTGTCTTCCGCCGCGGCTGTCCCTATCCCGGTCTTCATCTCGTCGAGGCCCCCGGAGACTTCGCTTTGCGCGTATAGAAGCGTATCCGGTGTCTCGGGAGAGCCGATCCCCGCCTTCATCTGCTCCATCCCGCCCCGGATCTGGTCCAGGCCGTACAGGAGCGAGTCCGCTGTCGTAGCAGCCCCGATCCCCGCTTTCATCTGGTTAAGGCCGTTAGCAGTCTGGTCAACAGCGTACAGCAGTGTATCGGGTGTTTCCTCTGATCCCACACCTGCCGCTAGCTCGTCAACGCCAGGTATCAACTCGCTTCTCAGGCCGCCGGCCATCTCTTTCAGTCCGTCGAGGATCTGGCTGGTCCCGTTTATCATGGTATCCGCCTGTTCCTCGCTTCCCAGCCCCGCCACCGCTTCCTTGAGCCCCGCGTCGAGCTGGACCACCCCGTTATAGAGTTCTCCGAGCGCCGCCTGGAACTCGGGGATTGGGTCTGTCTGGTTGGTCCCCGGAAAAATGAAGTTCACCGATAGAATGAGGGGCGGCAGTGACAGGTTCTTGACGTCCGCCTCCACCCAGATCGTATGGGTGTCTTCAGTAGCCGGGGGAAACAGGGGTATGCTCCAGCCGATCGTGTAGAACTCCGGAAAACGGACCACCAGGCCGGTGGGATCGGCACTGAGGTTGAAAAAGACCTTGGAGTCGAAATACCAGTCGTACGGGGAGATCACCAGGGGAAGGTACGTCTCGACCTCCTTGTTTAATGTCTGTCCCGTGACGGGGTCCGTGTAGGGGACCATGGTCTTCTTCTTGCTGGTGTTTGTCATCTTGAGCTCCAGCTTGAAGTGCCCGTTCTTGCCGATGATTGTGGAAGGGTCGGTGACCTCCTCTCCATCGAACCAGTAGCGGTAATTCATTCTGAGGGGGATCATCCCGTCGATCTTCTTTGCCGCTTCCCCGGAGAGAACGGCGCTGGACTGCACGTTAGCGTTGCCATCTACCTTGATATCATCCCAGACGAGCTTGTCCCCTTCGACCCTTGGGACCTTGAAACTGTGTATCCCCTGCCATTTCAGGGCGTCCGATTCAAGGGTATTGTCTTTGACCACGCTGACGTCGCCTTCACCCTTCACGTCCATGAACTCGACAAGCCTGACATCCTTCACCTTACCCGCGGCATCGGTGGTGAGGTCATACGTCTCGCCCGCCTTCACCTTCATGTCCTTGCGCTCGGGACTGCCCCCGGCAATCGACAACCACGTAATGGTTGTCGCAATAAGGACTGAGGTAACCAAAAGCGCGATGGTCTTTCTGATTCTACTCATCACCATCACCTCCTTACTGCTCCCGGGCGCTGCTCTCGGCCTGCGCCCTACCGGGGCTCAAGATAAAAACATTCATCAACGTGGCAATCAGAACACCTACCAGTAATGACAGGATGACCCCGACTAATGTGGTAAGCGCCTTAGGCATGGCCTCAACGGGCTTTTCCAGGATCAGGTAATCGAAACGGCCGATCGCCCCGAGGTAGCAGCCCCAGCCGACCAGCACCATCGGAAGCATAGGCCTGAGTTTGGGAGCGCTGATCAGGCCGCCTACGATGATTATCCCCGCGCCCGCGATTGCCCATGAAAGCCCGAAGTAGAGCGGCAGCACGAGCATTGCGATGCCGAAAGTGACGAACCCCAGGATCACGCCGGCTACTCCCGCCAGTGTGATATAGGGAAGTGACCTGACGAGAGGCCCCGAAGCGAGACACACAGCGAAAGATACCAGGGCGACCCAGTAAGCCTTTGCCCCCAGGTACTCGAACAGCCAGATCCAGAAGAAGGCTACCACGCCAAGGGCCAGCGCGAGAACCAGGTTCCTCTTTACTGAGTTTTCCACCTTTACATTGGCAGGGCTTACAGGGAGTTTTGTTGCATGGTTAGTCTGCAAGGGGATCACCTACCTTTAGAAAAATAGACCTCAAGTGAATCACTTCATACCCCCAGAGTATCCACGCCAGTGGGTGCACCTGTATTCTATTTTCTTATGTGTGCGGAATTCAACTCTTTTCTGAAGCCTGTGCTTCATTGTTAATTCCTGGGGTCAGGTCTTGAATCGTGAATTTATGCGAAAACCTGGGGTCAGGTCCAACACACCAGGACCTTACCCCTTCATTCAACACCTGGGGTCACTAAAAGGTTTAACAACCCCCGCCAGTTAACGCTCTGGCCTGACACCCATGGTGGTCGAACGCTCCATGTACTGGAGCGTGCAGAGACCGGAAGCACTAAAAGGCCTAACAACCCCCGCCAGTTAACGCTCTGGCCTGACACCCATGGTGGTCAGGTCCAACACACCAGGACCTTACCCCTCCGACGCCGGGGTCTGGCTCCCTGTTGCGTTCGACTCATTCGATCCCCTTCCAGCTACAATGCAACCGGGTGCCTGACCCCAGAGTTGCGTTGACCTGTGACTACCTGAGCAAAGGGCTAATCGTTTCGTGAATTTATTCCTGACCTGGCACCGGTTATGCAAACGCGTATGAGAAGTCCAAGGGTCCGGCCGGCAGGCTCTACCAACCCCTTTGACGGATGTCCCTGCTTGCTCCGGGTGGTTGTGGTAAACTTTGTGAAAATCATCCGTTGGCCCCTGGCTGTCAGGACCGGGCTGCCGGTACGGGAGGGTATACGTGAGTGACGAATATGAGAAACTGGCCCGCATGATCGAGTCGGCGAACAAGGTCGTGGCGCTGACGGGGGCCGGGATATCGACCGAATCCGGGATCCCGGACTTCCGTTCCCCCGGTGGACTCTGGACCAGGTACGATCCCATGATCTACGGCACCTACGAGGCTTTTCTGAACGATCCGAGCAAGTTCTGGGAGATGGCCGCCGACCTGAACCCTCTGCTGGAGCAGGCCGAGCCCAATCCCGCCCATCTGGCCGTGGCCGAGCTCGAGAGTCTTGGGAAGTGTGACGCGGTAATAACCCAGAACATCGACCACCTCCACCAGAGGGCCGGAAGTTCCCTGGTGCTCGAGCTGCACGGAACCTACCGCGCCGGGACCTGCCTTCAGTGTGACCGGAAGCACACCTATGAGGAGATCAAACAGGCGGCGCTGAGCGGTACCCTTCCATGCTGTGCTGATTGCGGCGGCCCCGTAAAGCCGGACGTTGTGCTTTTCGGAGAGCCGCTCAACGCACCGGTGCTCCAGCGGGCGATCGAGTTCGCTACGACCTGCGACCTCATGCTGGTGATAGGATGTGGCCTCGAGGTGTTCCCGGCCGCCTCACTTCCGACCTACGCGCACAGAAACAAGGCAGCGCTTGTTTTCGTTAACGTGGCCTCGACGGCATATGATAGTATCGCCGACATTATCCTGAAGGGACTTGCCGGGGAGATCATGCCGAAGGTGAAAGAGGCCTATTGGAAGCTGATCGGCGCGACGACCGAACGCCGTGAAGCCTGAGAAAGAGGAGAACTCATAATGCCCACTCCACTGGGTCCCGAGAAGATGACGGACTGGCAGAACAGGTTGAAGGGAGTCGACCTTTCCGATATGGGAGGCCGGCTCAAAAAGCTGTTCACCAGACGTTACCTTGTCATTGCCATCATATTCGCCCTGATCGTCCTCTTCTTCGCTGTCATTGTACCTTTCGCCCGCTTCTATGCGGACGCCCTCTGGTATAACCACGAGGGATTCCAGAACCTGTTCTGGAAAACGCTCTGGGCGAAGATAGTGATGGTGCTGGCTTTCGGCGCGGCGTTTTTTGTCGTGCTGTACGGGAACGTACTTCTGGCGCGCAAGATCCCACCCGAGCAGGAGCTCGAGACCGAAGGCTCACCCCTGGAGTCGTTCGTCAAAAAGGCCAGGGACACCTGGGGGAAGTTCATAAGGATAGGGCTGGTGGTTTTCTCTGTACTTGTGGCCTTCCTCGCCGGCCTCGGATGGGGAGGCAAGTGGGACATCGTCCTCAAGTTCTTGAACCACACCGCTTTCGGTAAAACCGATCCCGTTTTCAACCGTGACATCGGGTTTTATGTTTTCTCATACCCGTTCCAGCGCGCGCTTTGCGACTGGCTGCTTTCCTCGCTGTTCTTCATACTTGTGGTGGTCGCGGTTGTATACCTGCTGGAGGGTGGAATACGGCTGAAGCGTGGCCCCGGCATGTTCGCCCCGCACGTGAAGGCGCACCTCTCGGTACTCGCGGGGCTTATCTTCCTGGCGAAGGCGTGGTCGTATCGACTGAACATGTATGAGTTGCTGTTCACCAAGAAGGGTGTCGTCTACGGGGCCGGTTACACCGCCGTGCACGCGCAGCTGCCCGCCCTCTGGATAATGATGATCCTCGCGATAGTCGCCGCGATCATACTGATCGCGAACATCCGTTTCCGGGGCTGGGTCCTGCCGGCGGTCGCGGTGGGCTCGCTGGTGGTCGTCACCTTTCTCGCTGGCACCGTCTACCCGTGGATCATCCAGAACTACAAGGTGAAACCCGCGGAGCGCAGCAAGGAGCAGACGTACATAAGCCGTAACATCAAGGGGACACGCGACGCGTACAAGATCAATGAAGTCAGGGGCAAGCCGTACGCGGCCGTGTCGGACCTGGACCTCGCGAGCATTCAGAAAAACCAGGCTACTATCAGGAACATAAGGCTGTGGGACCCACGGCCCCTGCTCAATTCATATCAGCAGCTGCAGTCGATACGCCAGTACTACCTGTTCAGCGATGTGGACGTGGATCGGTACGTTATCGATAACATGTATCGACAGACCATGATAGCGGCACGGGAGATGGATCAGTCCAACCTACCGGAGTCCGCCAGGACGTGGGTGAACAACAAACTCGTGTACACACACGGCTTCGGCGTGGTACTCAGCCCGAGCAACGACGTGACGCAGGACGGCAACCCGAACCTTCTGATAAAGAACATTCCGCCGGAGGGCCCGACCAACCTGCAGGTAAAGAGGCCGGAAGTATACTTCGGAGAAAAACCCAGTGATTATATCATCGTGAAATCGACCGAGAAGGAGTTCGACTACCCGAAGGGTGAGCGGAAGATATACTCGACCTACAAGGGCGACGGCGGGGTCCAGGTAAAGTCCTTCTGGCGAAAGCTTCTGCTGGCGGTAAGGTTCGGCGACGTGAACCTGCTTCTCAGCGGGCAGGTGCGGGGCGATTCCAGGGTGATGTATTACCGGAACATCCGGGAGCGGGTGCAGAAATGTGCCCCGTTCCTCAAGTTCGACAGCGATCCGTACGTGGTGCTGGCCGACGATGGAAGGCTCTTCTGGATAGTGGACGCTTATGCCACAACGGACAAGTACCCGTATTCGCAGCCTACCGCGGGGCTCGGTAATTACATCCGAAACTCGGTGAAGGCGGTGGTGGATGTCTACAACGGCAAGGTATGGCTCTACGTGGTCGACACAAAAGACCCGATCGTCGCCACGTACCGGAAGATATTCCCGCAGATCTTCACCCCCTTCAGCAAGATGCCGCAGGGCCTGAGGAAGCACATCAGGTATCCCGAGGATTATTTCGTGGCGCAGGCCAACATCCTCAGGACCTACCATATGACCAACCCCAGGCAGTTCTACAACAAGGAAGACGAATGGGATTTCCCCCTGGAGGTAAGTGACAGCGGAAAGAGCGAGATGGTTCCATACTACGTCATCATGAAGATCCCCGGGGAGGTGGGTGAGGAGATGACGCTGATCCAGCCGTTCGTTCCGCACGGCAAGCCGAACATGATCGCATGGCTGGGAGCGCGCATGGACGGCGTTCATTACGGCGAGCTTGTGAACTTCAGGTTCCCAGCAGGGAAGCTGATCTACGGCCCGGAGCAGATAGAGGGAAGGATCGAGCAGGATCCGAACATAAGCAAGCAACTCTCGCTGTGGAGGACCGGAGGCTCACAGGTGGTAAGGGGAAACCTGCTGGTAATACCGATCGAACAGTCCCTCATCTACGTCGAGCCGCTTTACCTGCAGGCCACGCAGATACCGATACCGGAGATCAAGCAGGTGGTCCTCGTCTACGGCCAGCAGGTGGCGATGGAGCCCACCCTTGACCAGGCCATCGCGAGGGTTTTCGGGGGAGCGCCGCCCTCAGGGGTCCAACCCCCGACGACAGGAAAGACCCCTTCTGGGAAGACGGCCACCGACCTGGCCACGCAGGCGATCGACCTCTACAACAGGGCGGTGGAAGCCCAGAAAGCGGGTGACTGGACCGCGTACGGCAATTACCTGGACCAGCTGAACAAGGTATTGAAGGCCCTTTCGGCCGCTACTAAGTAGGCTCTATCAGTCGGGACTTCGGGAGGGGCAGCAGGGCTGCGGCATCACCGGTCCGGCCCCGCTGAAGCGAAACTCGCTTCGCCGGAGCATCGGGGGCCTTTCCAGGCAGGTTGAGTGCCCGTCCAGGAGAGTGGAGATCAGATGATCCCCATGTTTCGGGCGAACCCGAGGTATCCTTTCGTCAGCATCCTTGCCATGCTGGCGTTGACCTCGTAGCTCATCCTGCAGTCGTTGTGAGTGCCTTTAATGCACTGCCTGGTGCGGGTGACGAAGTCTTCAAGCTTCTTCGAGCCCGCCAGGTACTCGCAGGCGGCCCTGTTGAGGTCCACCGAGATGTCCGGGGACTCCAGGACCTCTTCAACTATTGCCAGCACTCCGTCCACTTTAGTCAGCGAGAAGCTATCGCCGTCCACGGTTGCCTGCAGGCAGGCCCCTTCCCCGAGGAACTCGACGAGACGCGATCCCGGGTACTTCCGAAATACCCCGTCGAGGAGGTCGATCGCCTGGCCGCGCGAGCGTTTCTTCGCCATGTGGTTTCCTTCGGCCGCTAGATCCTGATCACCTGCTGTGTGCGGTTCTTTCCGTTGATCTCTACCAGCACGTAGTGATAATAATCCTCGCTGCCGAGCAGCGGGGCGCCGGCGCCGCCGGTTATCTTGACGAGCACCCGGTCCTGGCGGTACTGCTTGAAGCCGTGAACATGGCCGCAGAAGAGCTCCTCGACGCCACCGGACGCAAGCAACGGGATGAGCTCATCGTTCGCGCGCACCCCCGCTTCGTGTGAAGGGTCGTACGTCCACTGGTACGGAAACGTTGGAGGGACGTGACAGACCGCGAACGTATGCTCGTAACCTTTGCCCCTGCCGCGCTCCAGGTCTTTCCTTGCCCATTCCCGCTCTGACGCGTAGAAGCCCAGCTCCGGGGTGCTGTTATCGATCAGCAGGAAGTGGGAGTTCTGGTAGTCGAACGACTGGTAAGGCTGCCCGAGATAAGCCGTGTAGTTCTGTTCCGCCGGGGAGGTCGCCACGTCGTGGTTGCCGGGGACGCAGTAGTAGCGCACCCCGCTTTTTCTCATGAAATCAAGGAAATTCTGCAGTTCAGTGCGGGTGCCGCTTCCGGTGACATCGCCCGTGATAATAAGAAAATCGACGGATTTCGCGGCCTCCAGCACTTTCCCGAACACCTCGTAGTTATTCTGCGGGTCGCCGCAGACGATGAAGCGGAAATGGGCTTCGCTCTGGTTGCCAGGCGCCGCCGGCTTATGCGACCGGCCCTGCTCCGGGGCCGTGCCGCCTCCGCATCCCGGGAGAAGCACGAGCAACAGCAGGAGTACAACGGCCAGGTGTCCGGGCCTTCCCCTGTGCTCCGGCTTGATTGTCGGTCCTCGCGATCTACGGGCAGAGTTCATAACGAACGGCAGAAATTCTCGGCGCAGCCGTCTTCCAGATCGAATACGATATACTTTCATGCGAAGAATGTATCGTTCGTTTACAGGCAGGGATCAATCTACTTGCCTTTGGAGTACCTGCACAACCCGGAGACATCGCTGCGGGCCGAGAGCTTGCTCACCTTCACGACGTCCCCGGTGTGCGGCGCGTGAATGAACATGTCGTTCCCGAGGTACATGCCGACGTGGTGAGCGGGCGAGCCAAAGAACACGAGGTCACCCGGCTTCGCCTGTGATAGCGGGACCTTCACTCCGCGGTTGAACTGCATGGCCGCGTTGTGCGGCAGTGATATGCCGAATAATTTGTAGACGTACATCGTGAGTCCCGAGCAGTCGAAACAGATGCGGTGTTCGCCGGTAGGGCACCTGCCGGGGCCTTCACCGGCCCAGTGGTAGGGGACGCCGAGGTATTTCATGGCCGTCTTGGCCAACCCGGATTCCGGCTTCGTGACCAGCTGCTGCTCGGCCTGCCGCTCGAGGTCCGCTGATTCAGCGGAACTTCGCTTCCTCTCCTCCTCCAGCATCCTCTGGATTTCCTGGTTGATGCTATTCAGGAGGTTCTGGCGCTCGGACAGTTTCAGCCCGACCTGGCTCTTCTTGGCGGCGGCCTGTTCGACCAGGCCGCTCTGCTGGCGCTGCTGCTCCGCCAGCTGGCGCTCGACGTCGGCTACGGTATCCCGGGTGCTCTTGATCCTCTTGATCAGCAGGGAGTCGTTCTGCGCCACCCGGGAAACGTAATCGGCCCGTTCGAGGAAATCGGAGAAGTCCTTGGTGCGGAGCAGCACCTCGAGCATCGAGGTCCTGCCGTTTTTATACATCGCCGCCGCGCGGTCGTTAAGGATCTTGCGGCGTTCCCTGAGGCTCTGCTTTATCTCGTTAAGGCGCTGCCTGGTCGTATCTACTTTCTCGGTTATTTCATCGAGCTGGCTCCTTACCCGGTTGTACGCCTCGGTGGCTACCGCCAGCTCCTGGTCCAGAGCGCTTATCTCCTGCGCCACCTGGGCGGCCTGCTGGCTTTTCGACGCTATGTCGCCGGTCGGCTGCGCCTTGATGGCCGTCCAGGGCGCGGCGAGCAAGGTGAACATCGCCACCACAAGGACTGTCGATATGATTCTGCTTCTAACGCGTTTCAGTCTCATTGTCTCGCTTTATATAACGCTACTGCCCTTGAATCGGCTTGCCCCGGCGCACATTTAATCAAACCTCGGAGCCTGGCTCAACCGAAAGCGACCGCTCACGTTGTAGCCATCCCCGTGATGCTACCCGGACCTTTGTTTGCCGGTGAACATCTATTATCCCGCTCCTCTCTGTATACGGTCAATAGCTATTGTACATTATTGTTAATTATATCGACTGTCGTTTATTGTTATCGGCTTCGATGTTAAAGAAGTTTAGTGTTAATTAATTATATTTGATACCATTATTGTTATTATTAGTTGCTATTGTTACATTTATTTGGACTGAAAACGGCAGGGGACCTGAGACAACCGCCGCCGCACTTGAAATCCTCAACTCGATAAAACAGAATAGAGGCTGGCAATAAACCGATGCGGGGTGGAGCAGTCTGGAAGCTCGCTGGGCTCATAACCCAGAGGTCGCAGGTTCGAATCCTGCCCCCGCTACCAGCCTTTACCATACATGGGCCCTTTTCTTTCCTGAGATCCCCTTATCTGAGATTCCCTTCTCTGATTCCAGTGCAGTCATATGATTGATTGCTTTTCTCGCAGGCGATCACGATAACCTCCTATGCAGATAGGCGAAGGAACCCCTTATTTTTCAAATGAGCGTTCCACCTGGGGAAACCGGGACGCCAGGCGGCGTTCCGCCGCTTCGAAGCCGGCTCCGTGCGCAAGGGAGGCGCGGGTCAGTAGTAGAATACATCAGTGATCTGTTCTGAAATCCAGGGTTTCTTTCAGGCGTTTGGGGGGTTACCAGTGGGAGGCAACGGAAGGACCGCGGCCGGCAGCGGCAAAGTCCAGGCGGGAGGCGGGCCCCAGGTAAACCCCATGCACATACTGCTGCCCCTGGTGCTGGCGCAATTCATCAATGCCTACGACACCACTGCCATGAACGTGGCCGTGTCCAGGGTAGTCACGAACCTGCACACCACCATCAGCGGCGTACAGGCCGGCCTTGTCATCTACTCGCTGGTAATGGCGGCGTTCATGATAACCTGCAGCAAGCTGGGCGACATCTGGGGCCTGAAGAGGACGTTCGGCCTCGGAGTATCACTGTACGGTGCCGGCGCCCTTATCACCGCGTTAAGCCTTAACCTCGGGATGATGGTGTTCGGCTGGTCGCTGCTGGAGGGCATCGGCTCCGCGCTCATGATACCGGCCATCTTCGCGATGGTCGCGGTAGTGCTCCCGGAGGGCAAGCAAAGGCTGAAAGGCTACGCGCTCGTTGGTTCCGCAGCGGCTGCGGGCGCCGCCCTGGGGCCGCTCCTGATGGGGTTCTGGGCCACCCTGGGGCCGTGGACGTGGCGCCTGTCGTTCTGTTCCGAGGTCCTGGTGGTGCTGATCGTCCTCGGCATGCTGCGCAGGTTAGGCAAAGTTCCACGTCAGGAAAACCCCCCGAAGCTCGACGTGATAGGAGCGGTCCTGTCGGCGCTGGGGCTTGCCCTGTTTGTGCTTGGCCTCATGCAGGCCGGCCGTTACGGGTGGGTGACGAGCCGCATCGATGTGAAGATCGGCGGCACGGTGCTCATCCACACGGGCGGCATCTCGCCGGTTATCCCGCTTGTTGCGGCGGGCCTGGTTGTCCTGGCCCTGTTCGTCCTGTGGCAGCGGCACCGTACCCTCAGGCAGAAGGCGCCGCTCGTCGAGCTTTCAATGTTCAGGAACCGGGCGGTCGCGCTGGGGCTGCCCACCATCCTCGCTCTCATGTTCATGGAGGCGGGGCTCCTGTTCATAGGTCCGCTTTTCCTCCAGATGTCGCTGGGGCTGAACCCGCTCCTTTCAGGGCTTACCATCTTGCCGCTGACGATTTTCCTGATCGTGTTCTCCCTGCTTTCCTCAAAACTCACCAGCCGCTTCTCACCCAAGACCCTTGTCGTGTTCGGCATGCTACTGCTGCCCATCGGCATAATACTGATATCGTTCATGCTGACCGACCACCCCTCAGCCTGGCAGATGGTCCCGGGTCTCATCATCGTGGGCATAGGGATAGGCTTTGCTAACGCGCCGCTCCTTAACATGGTCCAGTCGGCGGTGCCGGTCAAGGAGCAGAGCGATATATCCGGCGTGAACCGTGCGTTCTCCAACCTCGGCGGCTCGATGGGCACGGCTGTAGCGGGAGCAGTTATGATATCGGTTCTCATATCGGCTTTCGCCGGCCTGCTGTCAGCAAACAATGTTATCCCGCCGACAGAGAAAGCGCACCTGGCGCAGGTGCTGCCCCAGGACGCCACCACGGTGAGCAACAAGCAAGCGAGGCAGTACCTTTCTCAGAAAGCATTTCAGCCGGATGTGAGCAACGCCCTTTACACCATCAACCAGTCCGCTCGCAACAAGGGCATGCTCGCCGGGCTTGCCGCCGTGGGCGTACTCGGTTTCCTGGGGCTCCTTTTCAGCCTGTTCCTGCCCAAAGGCGTTGTCGCCACCAGGGAGGAGGACGAGAACAAGGGGAAGGACCCGCCGAAGAAGGTGGAGCCTTAGTACAGCAACGGATGCTCGCAGGGCCCGCGTAACGACAGCTCCCCGTTATCATGCGTTTATCCGGCCGGTATCGCCGGGTGCGCGCCTCTTTCGTGCTAAAATGTGTGCCATCCGTTCACGGGGCGTTTTGCGCAAACACGCCCCGTCTGCCAGATGAGGAGGTTCACGATGTCACGGAGGTGTATCGCCTGTCTTCTGGTCGCATGCTTCGCGGTCACGCTCACCCCTGGCCTTGGCGCCTTTGCCGCCGGACGGGATACAGGCCGTCCGGGTTCTTTCCTCGCGCGTGACGGCGAGATCTACGATTCCCAGGGAAGGATAGCCTACTTCAGGGGCGTCAACGTGGCGGGGAACGCGAAGGTCGCCGCCGACTGCCTGCCGTTCCAACCGGGCGAGACCAGGTGGTGGGAGTACCTGAAGAGTTGGGGCTTCAACCTGGTGCGGTTCACCGTGTTCTGGGAGGGCATCGAGCCTGAGGAGGGCCGGTACGACGAGGCTTACCTGGGTTGTGTCAAGCAACTGCTCCAGGAAGCCGCGAAACGCGATATATACATCATGGTGGACATGCACCAGGACCTGTTCAGCAGATGGCTGAAGGGTGACGGTGCCCCCAGGTGGGTCGTCGAGGAATGCGGCGTAAACCCGGACAGCAACGACGGCTTCGGGGGCCAGTTCTGGGGGCTGGCGAACGCGCTTTCCAGGGATGTGAAAAAATGTTACAGGTCCTTCTGGGAATCCGAGCACCTGAAGGAGCATTACAGGGAAGCGTTTGTGGAGGTTGCCCAGAGCGTGAAGGACAACGACCACGTGCTCGGCTACGACATATTCAACGAGCCGCAGGCGATCGACATCAGTAACGTCGGCGGTCATTTCGAGAACGATATCCTGAAGCCTTTCTACGAGGAGACCATCCTTGCCCTGAGAGACGTAGACCCGGACGCGATAGGGTTCGTGGAGCCGGTCGCGACGGAGATGTACTCATCGAAGCTGACCCCTTTCAACGTGGGCAACCTGGTCTACGCCAACCACCTCTACGACACGATAGCGAACACGTTCAAGGTGATGATCCTTCCGGACCGCCTGATGTTCACCGTTCTCCACAAGGCCGAGAAGGACAAGGCGAAGGAGCTCGGCATGCCGCTGCTGGTAGGCGAGTGCGGCGCGCCGTGGAACCTGTGGCCGCAGGGGGGGCACGACAAGGTGGTAAACGACCTGTACACGGTTTTTGAGAACGGCTTCACTTCGAGCGCTCTCTGGGATTACAGCGTCAGGGACGTCGACGTGTGGAACGCCGAGGACTACTCGCTGATAGACCGGAACGGTCAGCCCCGTGGTCTCGAGACCGTGGCCAGGCCGTACGTGCGGCGCCTCAACGGGACACCTGTCAAACAGACCTTCAACAGGTGCATAAAGAAGTACGAGCTCGAGTTCTATGGCGAAGCGGGCGGCCCGCCGACCGTCGCGTCTGTGCCGGCTTCGATCCAGTACCCGGTCGGGTTCAACGTTTCGGTGTCCGACGGCAAATGGCGCTATGCGTCCGGAAAACGGGAGCTGTCATACTTTCCTGGGTCTGGCGGAAAGCATCGCGTGGTCATCACTAAGCGTTAACGGTCTGCTTCCGGCAGAATCCCGGGTGGGGCCGTTCTCACTGGAATAGCTCTTTCGGGGCTTCGGGGTAGTTCTCCGGCATAAGCGCCGTGCCGAAATCGACCACTGTCCAACTGCCGTTGACCTTTTTTAGAAGCCATGTCGCGGCATCCGCAGATTGGTCGACCGGCTCCAGGACAACGCTCGCCCAGTCACCTGCGGCTTTGACGTCCACGACTCGCAGTTCGGGCATTTCGGCGCTGTTCGCGCGCGCGCTCTCGAGGGCGACCCTGGTTACCGAGTCTGTTTCGCTCTCCGTCGGCTGTGACGCTTCGCTTCCGTCGGGCTTTGTGGTCCCGGGCTCAACCGGTACCGTTTCCGCGGTCTCCTCGCGCGGTGTGGCCGGTTGCTCCTTTTCGACCGCTTTTTTCTCGGTTTTGCTACCGCAGCCGACAACGGCCAGCGCTGTAGAGAGCAGGAGAGCGAGCAGGGCAATCACGGAAACAATCGAGAACATTCTTCTGGACATGGCAGCCAGTCTCCTAAAGGCTTTCTATGGATGATTCGAGGTTCTAACGGCTGTTACCTGCACGCTTAGTAGCCCAGGAGCGCTTTCGCCCCGTATACCACGTTCTCGACTGTGAACCCGGCCTGCGCCAGGGCCTGGCCTCCCGGGGCGGAAACCCCGAACCTGTCGATCCCTATGACAGCCCCCCGGTTACCGGTATACCGGCACCACCCCTGGGTCACGCCCGCTTCGATAGCCAGGCGGGCCTCGACGGCAGGGGGGAGGACCTCGGTCACGTACCCCGGGTCCTGCTCCTCGAAGAGTTCCCAGCTGGGCAGGCTTACCACCCTCGCCTGTATACCGGACCCCGCGAGCCGCTCGCGCGCCTCGAGCGCCAGCGACACCTCGGAGCCCGTCCCGATGATGACCAGGTCGGGTTGGCCGTCAGAGTCCGCCAGTACATATGCGCCCCTGCTGAGCCCCGAGGCCGGTGCCAGTTCTTCGCGGTCGAACACCGGAAGACCCTGGCGGCTGAGCACGAGGGCGACCGGGCCTTCCCGCTCGAGTGCCACCTTCCAGGCCTCGACGGTCTCACCTGCGTCGGCCGGCCTTATTACGGTGAGCCCCGGTATCGCCCTGAGGGCGGCGATCTGTTCGACAGGCTGGTGAGTCGGGCCGTCCTCGCCGACACCAAGGCTGTCGTGTGTAAACACGTAGATGACGCGCAGCTCCATCATGGCCGCGAGACGGATCGAGGGCCGCATGTAGTCGGAGAAGACCAGGAAGGTGCCGCCGTACGGGATGATACCGCCGTGACGGGCCATCCCGTTCAGCATCGCGCCCATGCCGTGCTCCCTGATCCCGAAATGCAGGTTGCGACCGGAGAAATCGTTCTTTCGGATGCTGTCGTAACATTTGAGATAGGTCATGTTCGAGGGGGCCAGGTCTGCAGAGCCACCTACCAACTCGGGCATGACCGGAGCCAGCGCCTGCAGCACTTTTCCCGAGGCTGCGCGGGTGGCGATCTTCTGCCCGGGGGAAAACCCGGGCAGGCTATCCTCCCAACCTTCGGGCAGTCTCCCGTCCATCGCCCTGCGCCACTCCCCGGAAAGCTCCGGGAACTCGACGGTGTAAGCGTCCAGGAGGTCCTGCCAGGTTCTCTCCCAGGCGAGGCCGCGCTCGAGCGCCTGGCGCATGTGGTCTACCACATCACGGGGAACGTGGAAATCCTCGTCCTCGGGCCAGCCCATGTTCCTCTTCGTGAGTCTCGCCTCTTCGGTCCCCAGCGGCGCTCCGTGCGCTTCCGCGCAGCCCTCGAGGTTGGGGCTGCCGCAGGCAAGCCTGGACCGGATCATGATCAGGGAGGGCTTTTCTTTCTCCAGTCTCGCGTCTTCGATGGCCGCCGCGACCGCGTCGATGTCGTTCGCGTCTGGAACCGATGACACGTGCCACCCGTAAGCCGCGAACCGCGCTCCGACGTCCTCGGTGAATGCCAGCTCTGTGCTGCCCTCGATGGTTATCTCGTTATCATCGTAAAGGCACACCAGCCGGCCGAGCCCGAGATGGCCCGCCAGCGAGCACGCTTCCGACGCGACCCCTTCCATCAGGTCACCGTCGCTGCAGATAGCGTAGATGAAATAATCGGCCAGGTCGAACCCGGGGCGGTTGAACCTTGCGCCTACCAGCTCGCGGGCGAGCGCCATCCCCACCGCCATCCCGACGCCCTGCCCCAGCGGGCCCGTGGTTACCTCGACCCCGGGAGCGCAGCCGAGCTCCGGGTGGCCGGGCGTGCGGCTTCCGAGCTGCCTGAAATTCTTTATCTCCTCCAGCGAAAGGTCGTACCCTGTCAGGTAGAGCAGGCTGTAGAGCAGCATGCTGGCGTGGCCCGCCGAAAGGATGAACCTGTCCCGCCCTGGCCAGCCGGGGTTCGCCGGGTTATGGCGCAGGAACCGGGCCCAGAGCGTATAGCCGACCGGGGCCAGGCCCATGGGAGCTCCGGGGTGCCCTGATCTCGCCGTTTCTATGGCGTCGATGGCGAGGGCGCGGATCGTGTTGATGCACTTGAGGTCCAGTTCATCGCTGCCCTGCATTGCCCGTTTCTTCTCCTTTCCAGCCGGAGCACCACCAGGTAACTATAAAACAACCCTGAGGCCAGTGCACATACCGGGGTTCAATTGCGCCATTACCCGCACAGGCCCGGACCAGGGGCACGGTCACTCTTATAGTATAATCTCGCTACCGGTGGCAATCACTGCTTTGAGCTGGGGGTCGAAATGAAAGACCTGAAGGGGAGGCGGGCACTCGTAACGGGAGCGGCCAGCGGAATGGGCCGCACCACCTCACTGGAGCTTGCCAGAGAGGGCGTCGATCTGATCCTTGTCGATATCCGCGGGGAACCGCTTGGCCAGGTCGCGAGAGAGGCCGAGGCCTGCGGTGTGGATGTGCATACTTTCAGCCTAGACCTCGCTGACTGGGACCAGGTGAAGAGGGCGGCAGACACGATACACTCGCGGTGGGGTGCGGTAGACGTGCTGGTCAACTGCGCCGGTGTCCTTTACATGTCGCACATTATGGACACGACTGTGGAGGACTGGCAGCGCCTGCTGGGTGTCAACCTCTGGTCGATCATTCACACGGTGAAAGCTTTCGCGCCCGAAATGATGCGGCGTAAATCAGGACATATCGTCAACATATCGAGCGGGCAGGCTTACTTCGCGGTCCCCATGTCCGGGGCCTACGCCAGCACCAAGTACGCGGTTGACGGCTACTCGGAGGCCCTTCACTACGAACTCCACTGGCACGGAATAGGGGTGACAACCGTTTACCCCGGCATCGTGCGGACGCACCTGTACGACCGCGTAAGCGGGAGCCTGCTGATTCGACTGGCGATGAAGGTTATTCTGGCGACCGCCGCAAAGCCCGAGAAGCTGGGCCGCATGATAGTGGACGGGATAAAGAAAAACAGGCGGATCGTGAACCAGTCGTTAGCCACCTGGACGGGCTACCTCTTGAAACATATAATGCCATGGCCTTTCGAGGCGGTTGGGCTGGGTGCATCCTGGCTTTTAAGAAGAGAAGAGGGGGAGTCTGATCTGGACGGTCGGTGACTGCGACCCGGACGGAGGTAGCACGGTATGAAAGATCTCAGGAACAAGGTTGTGTTGATCACTGGAGCGGCCCACGGCATTGGCAGGGAGACCGCCCTGGCTTTCGCGCGCGAGGGGGCCCGCCTGGTCCTGGCTGATGTCCAGCAGGCGAGGCTGGACGAGACGGTCTCGGAGTTGAAGCGCGCGGGGCACGACGTGCTGGGCATCCAGGTCGACCTGAGGCGGCGGGAACAGGTGTACGAGATGATCGACAGGTCCGGGCGTGAGATGGGCCCGATCGATGTCCTGGTCAACAACGCCGGGGTAGTACACGCGATGCAGATAACGGACCTGACGGAGGAGCAGATCGAGGACATGATCGACGTCAACTTAAAGGCTCCCATCTGGACCACGAAGCGCCTGCTGCCGGAGATGATCGAGCGCAGATCCGGTCATATCGTCAACATAGGTTCTGTAGCGGGCAAGATCACGCTTCCATACCTGTCGGTGTATTGCGCCACGAAGTCAGCGGTCATAGGGTTCACCGACACCATATATCAGGAGCTTCACAGGTACGGGGTGCACACGTCCCTGGTCAATCCGGGCTTTGTCGATTCCGGCATGTTCAAAGGCGCCGGGACCCTGCCGATGATACCCTGGGTATCTCCACGTTTCATCGCCGAAGCGATCGTGCGCGGGGTCAAGGCGAACAGGCTCGAACTGCACGCTCCGCGGATAATATGGATAGGCGGTTTCCTTCGCCTCTTTCTGGGCCAGAGGACACTGTCCTGGGTGTGGAGGCGGATGCGCGTTTTCCACACGTTCGGGAACGTCGTCGGCTATGATTGAGCTTCGAGCGAGCGTTTGGTTCCGTCCGCTAAAGCAACCCGGCTTTTAATCCGATTACATGGTCAGGGGACAGTCTGTCTCTGATGTAACGGCATGCGCGCTAAAGGTGGTCTCATGAAGCGTAGATACGTCGTTTCTGCCGTTGTCCTGCTGGCGCTTGTGTTCTCCATGGTCTTGCCGGGCTTGACGTTCAGCGCCGGTGCCGGGGAGTCGAACAGGCACGGCATGGGACTGGTCCTGAGCAAGCCGGACCCGGCGCTGAGGTTAGACGCGAGCAGGCATGGACTCGGCCTGCCCATGGCTGCCTCGGTTGACCTGTCCGCCGACCTGCCACCTGTAGGTAACCAGGGCGATCAACAGAGCTGTGTAGGGTGGTCGATCGGCTACTACGCAAAGAGCTGGTGGGAGAAGCAGGAGCACCCATCGTGGAACCTCGGCAAAACGAAGTACCAGTTCAGCCCGTCGTACATCTACAACCAGATAGTGTGGGGGGCGGACCAGGGTTCCTCGATCCTTGACGGCCTTTCGCTTCTCGAGCAGGCCGGGGACACCGACATCGCCGAGTTCCCTTATGACGACCGCAACTACACCCGGCAGCCTTCATCGGGCCAGGTAGAGGCCGCGAAGCAGTACCGTATCCCGGGCGACTGGGGATATTTCTTCGCCCGTCAGACCTGGGGCCCTTATGCGTCACAGAACGATATTAATCCACTCAAGTCGTGGCTCGAGTCGGGGAAGCCGCTGGTGCTGGGGATCCCGGTATATGACGATTTCCCCGACTTCAGAGGAAGCCCGGATGATGACTACTACGTCTACGACGAGGGCTCGGATTTCCAGGGTGGCCACGCGATCTTCATCGCGGGTTATGATGACAACGCCAACCCGGGCGGCGCCACCGCCGACACGAGGGGCGGATTCCTGGCGATAAACTCGTGGGGCCCGACGTGGAACGGAAACGGGAAAGTATGGCTCAGCTACAAGTTCGTCAAGAAATACGTAGCCGAAGCCTGGTTCATGGAGGACCAGGATAGCAGCCCGAAGATATCGAGCATCGTCCCCGACGCTGCCGGCGTTGGTGAGACGGTAACCATCACGGGCAATAACTTCGGCGCGGAACGCCGCTCGGCGAAGGTCACTTTCGCCGGCGGTGTCCAGGCCAAGGCGGTTTCGTGGCAGAACAGCGGTGTACAGGTAAAAGTCCCCGACGGCGCTGTTTCAGGCAAGGCCTACGTGTATGACTGGGCTAGTGAGAAATCGAATGGCAGGAACTTCACCCCCGGGCCGGGCGCCGGTACGAGCTGGCTGATGGCCGAGGGGGCGACGTGGCCCGGGTTCGACGAATGGGTGCTTGTCCAGAACCCGAACGACGACCCGGCAGCCGTCACGGTCGTCTTCCTCACGCCGACCCGGACGGTTCAGGGCCCGGCCTTTGAACTGGAGGCGCAGAGCCGCCTGACCGTTCACGTCAACGAGTATGTGCAGAACGATGACGTCGCGACGGTGGTGACCTCGACTAACGGGGTGCCGGTGTGCACGGAGCGGGCGATGTACGTGAACGCGCCTGACGGCAAGTGGGGCTCCCACGACTCGGCGGGCGTTCCGGGGGTCTCTGACGTCTGGTACCTCGCTGAGGGGGCGACCTGGCCCGGGTTCGACGAATGGGTACTGGTGATGAACCCGAACCAGGACCAGGTCGATGTTCAGCTGACGTTCCAGACCCCGGGTGGCGAGGTCAGGGGTCCGCTTCTGAACCTCGCGGGCGCGGCGAGGGCGAGCGTGCACGTCAACGCCTACGTTCCGAACGCTGATGTCTCGACAAGGGTAGAGTGCCTGGCAGCCGACACGGGCGTTGTAGCCGAGCGCTCGATGTACGTGAACGCCCCTGATGGTAAACGGGGGTGTCACAACTCACTGGGATCGTTCGAAGCCTCAGCGGGCTGGGGGCTTCCGGAGGGGGCAACCTGGCCCGGTTACGAGGAATGGGTCCTGGTGCAGAACCCCACCACATCGGGTGTGGAGGTCTCTTTCATCTTCATAACTACGGAGGAAGTGATCGAAGGCCCGACGGGATCGATTGGCCCGGGAGGGAGGATCTCGGTAAGGGTAAACGACTTTGTTCCAGACGCGGACGTCTCAACCATGGTCTTCACCGCGAGCGATGACCAGAAGGTGGTCGCGGAACGCTCGATGTATTTCAACAGCCTGGACGGAAAGAGGGGCGCACATAACGCTGTCGGGTCTATCTACGGCAGCCATACCTGGTACCTGCCTGAAGGATGCACCCTGCCCGGGTTCGACGAATGGGTGCTGGTGATGAACCCGGACCCGGATAATGCAGCGGACGTCAAGCTGACTTTCATGACTCCGGACGGCTCCGTCGCGGGCCCGAGCGCATCGCTGCCTCCCGCCTCCAGGATGAGTTTCCACGTGAACGAGTACGTGAGCGGGAGTGTCTCCACGGCCGTCTCCAGCCCCGGGTACGTCGTATGCGAACGGGCAATGTATATAAGCGCTTCGGACGGCAAGGGCGGCGCTACCGACGCGCTGGGGATCCTGGCGGCGCTTCTGGGGCAGGGGGCCGGTGCGTTTTCGACGCGCGGCGAAGAGCAGACGGGGTTGATATCCCGCTGGCGCTCGAGGTACGTGCGCAGGTAATCCTCCGGGAAGGCCACCGGTCTTAAACACTTCTCGACGCTGGAAAGCTGCGGCGAAGGTTTTTCCGACAGTCTCATTCCAACACGTTGACAGATAGGGTACAATCTCTATTCGCGCATGGTTTCGAGCATGGAGTTCTGATGAAAGTAAAGTGCGATGCATGCGGGCGCATGTTCTACAAGGTCTATGACGACATGGAGCCGCACCTCTGCCGCACGTGCCAGCGTCTCGGCATGGATGCCTGCGTGGAGTGCGAGGGATGGTGTTGTCAGCGCCCCAACGAGGAAGGGCGCATAGCCCTGCTGGACGACGAGCAGGAGAGGTTCGGTTTCAAGAGGGACTGGATGTGGGCCGAGCCGTGTCGCTACCGCGATCCCGCCACTGGACACTGTATATTGAGGGTTCGTTTTCAACCTACTGTGTGCAGGGAGTACGTCTGCGAGGACATGGTGAAGGTCGCCCGAGGGAAACTGGCCGAAAAGGCATCCCCGGCCGGGTGATGCACGTGGCATCCCTGAACCACATACGTCGGGCCGTCTTTTTCGTGTGCTGATCTCACTCCTTTGGCTGCTATCGTATAGAATCAAAGGAAAAACTGGAGCGGATTCATGTCCCTGGTGGCCGGAGCTCTACTGGCGATAGTAGCGACCTCGCTCATAAACTACAGCAACTTCTTGCAGAAACGGGAACTCGATAACCTTCCGCGCATAGGCTCGGAGTCAGTGCTAAATACTGTTCGCGCCTTTGCCAACTGCAGTCCGTGGCTGAAAGCGCAGGGTCTGCAGATACTGGGCACCGGGACCCACACAATCGCGGTTGCCCTGGCACCATTGTCTGTCGTCCAACCGATAAACGCCGCGGGAATAAGCCTCCTGGTCATGCTGGCCGTCACCAGGCTGGACGAGAAAGCTGCGCTGGTCGACTGGCTGGGCATCGGATCGATCATGGCCGGAGTGCTCATGCTGGGAGTCAGCCTCGTAAAGACGCCGTCAAAGGCGCTCGCGTACCGGCCGGTGGTACTCTGGTTCTTTATCGTCCTCATAATGGTCACTTCCGTATCGGCTCTCGTGGCCGCTTTCGTGAGAAAGGACGAGAGGGCCTCCTCGTTTTTAGGGATCGGGGTCGGGGTGCTCGTAGGCCTGACAGCAATACTCATAAAGATGGCGTGGGCGGACGTGGGAAACCGCTGGGGGGAATTCCGCGTCGCGGGTTTCATCTACTCATCGTACTTCTGGATGGCTCTTGTGATCACCCTGGTCTGCATGGTGCTTTTCCAGATGGCCCTGCAGAGGGGGATGGCGATAGTGGTCGTTCCCCTCGTTACCGGGTTCAGCAACCTGATACCGGTCGTGGTCGGGTTCCTCGCGTTCCGGGAGCCGTTCCCGACGGGCGCGGTAATGGCTTCGCTGAGGCTCGGGTCGATCCTGCTTATCATCGGCGGGGCGACGCTGCTCTCCCTGCGAGGGGAGGGGGGCTCCACCAGGCGCGTTTTCAAGCAGAAGCGCAAGGCGAAAGCCGGGTCACCGGACTTTGATTTCTAACCCGTCGGACGAGTTCTTTCTCGACCTGATGGAGTCGGCCCTCCGGCCCGGGGCTTGACGGGCTTGATAGGCCCGGGCACCCGCTGTCAAACAGTAGCGATTTCAATACCGGGACCTTCCTGAGGCCCGAGTTGAAAAGACCGCGGCCGGCAGGGGTTACGGGGCCCCGACTATGGCGTAACCACCCTGGTAGTTGATATGCTCGAGCGGTTGAACGGAACGAACCGACAGCCTGGAGTCTAACTGGCGGGGCCTGACTCCTCATCCTGATGTTCAACCTGCGGGGTCAGTGTTTACTGTTACACCGCACTAAAAGGAGCCAGCAGTGGGTGCTAAACGCAATGTCATCGCCTTCTTCGACATCGACCACACGCTGCTGGACGGCTCCAGCGGCAACCTTTACACACGTTACGCGATCAGGGAACGGTTGATGAGGAGGCGCGACCTGTTATGGGTCGCCTGGTATGCCTTGCTCTACCAGCTGAACAGGCTCCCGGCCCGCGTCGTATACGGGAAGGTATTCGAGCACGCGTCGAAACATCCTGTTCTCGAAATCATCAGGGTGACTGACGGGTCGTTCGAGGAGCTCATGCTGCCGCGGCTTTATCAAGAGGGCGTCGACCTTGTGCGGGAGCACCGCGAGAAAGGCCACTGGACCGTGATCGCGACGGCAGTCTCTGAGTATGTGGCGGAGAGGGTGCGCGCGCAGCTTGGGGCCGACGACTTCATAGCCACGCCACTGCCCGTCGAAGGGGACAGGATCACCGCCAGCCTGGGGGCGGCCATGACTTACATGGAGGGAAAGCTAGAGGCCGCCAGCGCGTATGCGGCTTCCAGGGAAGCGGATCTGGCGGACTGTTACTTCTACTCCGACAGCGCGAGCGACTTCGTCCTGCTCGACGCGGTTGGGCACCCGGTGATGGTCAATCCCCAGCTCTCGCTGCGCCTCAAGGCGCGTGGAATGGGATGGCCGGTCATCAGGTTCAAGGAGCATGCTAGATTCGAGGAGGTCAAGCGGCCGGAGAGGCTGCGCACCTCGGAGTTTGAGCGCTGGAACAGGATCTACGAGTCAGGCAGGTCCGAAAGGCTGATTCCGAGTGAGGAGACGGAGGCGTTAATGGAGTCGAAGGTGATCGCTTTCTTTGACCTGGACCACACACTGCTGGACGGCTCGAACGGCAGCCTCTACGCGCAGAACATGGTTAAAAAGGGCTTCATGAAGCGAAGGGACCTGTTCTGGGTTGTGTGGTATACGTTTCTCTACAAGCTCAACCGGCTGCCGCGCCGGGAGGTCTATCAAAGGGTGCTCGACATGATGGGGCGGGTGGACGTGCTCGAGATGATCAGGCTCATGGACCTCGCGTTCGCCGAATCGATAATGCCGCGCCTTTACAGTGGCGGGGTCGAACTCGTAGGAGAGCACCACCAGAAGGGCCACCTTACCGTCATCGCCACCGCCGCGGGGGAGTACATAGCCGAGAGGGTCAGGGTACAACTTGGCGCGGACGATATGATCGCCACCCCGATCCCTGTCAGTGGTGACAGGATAACCGGTGAGCTCGAAGGACCAAGCACATACATGGAGGGCAAGCTGGAGGCGGCGCGCACATACGCGGATTTGCACGGCGCGGATCTGTCCGACTGTTACTTTTACTCGGACAGCGCCAGCGACCTGTGCTTGCTGGAAGCGGTGGGCCACCCGGTGATGGTCAACCCCCAGTGGAAGCTGAGGATGATGACGAGGGGGAGGGGTTGGCCCGTGATGAAGTTCAAGCAGTACGCGACTTTCGATGAGGTCCTGCGCCCCGAGCGGCTGATCACTCCCGAGATGGATCGCTTCACCAGGATATATGAAGCTTCCCTGTCACGAACCTGAGCCTCACGGCCGGCAGCCCCGGGGCTTCACTGGCGCGCCGCGTTCATTTGGCCTCCGTTTCGCCTTGGGGGTATACTGTTCAAATATATCTCGCGCGACCTGCCTGATTTCATGGAAGGACGCAGGCTGCACGGCACAGGGGTGGTCCGATGTTCGAGAAACTGAGAATGGTTATGCGCCCTAATGTGACCATGGCGAACCACCTGGACCTGCTCGCCAGGATCTACGGCGACAGAACGGGGTTCAGGGTAGAGGAGCCACTGCCCTACGGCATCCTGCCCCCCGGTACCGATTACTTCTCTTATCGCCAGTGGAAGAAGTTCGTGGACCGCACCGGTAACGTGCTCAGGGAAAAGCTGGGCGTGAAGCGGGGCGACAGGGTAGCGATCATTCCAGGGAACGGCATCGAGGTGGTCACCTTAATAGTTGCTGCGATGCGGATGGGCGCGATAGCGGTCCCCATGAACTATATGCTCCGTGGCAGGGAAATCAAGCACATGGTCGAGGACTCCGGGGCGAAGGTGCTCTTCACGGACCCGGAGATATTCAGGAACAACATAGGGGACAGGTCCCTGCTCCCGACCGTGGAGAAATGGATCATGGTCGGCATCGCCGGCGAAGCACCCGAAGGTTTCGAGTCCCTGGACCTGTTGCTCTCGGAGGTGTCCGATGAGTTCACCCCCGCCGAACTCAAGAAGGATGATGTCATCGGCATCTTCTATACCTCTGGAACGACGGGGTTCCCGAAAGGGGCGATGGTGACCAGCAAGGGCCTGCTTGGGGCCCAGACGAAAGCCGCGGTGATACTGCCGATCAGCATGAAGGATTACGGCATTTTCGCGTTGCCGCTCGCGCATATTCTCGGTTTCGCTATCTCGATTCTCGGGTCGACCGCGGGCGTCAATGGATACATATTAAGGTATTTCAACCCCCAGCAGGTGCTGAAACTCATCGAGGAGCATCACGCGACACAGTTCGTGGGAGTACCCGCGATGTACGCTTTCCTGCTCGCGTCCAATCCTGAGAAGTACGACATCTCGTCACTGCGGATGCTTGGTTCCAGCGCCGACGCGATGCCGCCGGACCACATCGAGCGAATCCAGAATCTGGCCGCCAGGCCGGGCCGCCTCCTGACGCGCAGACCTCTTTTCGCGGAAGCTTACGGGATGGTCGAATTGACGGGGGCTGCCGCGCTGAAGCCGGCTTCGAGGTGGATCAAGTGGCCGGCCGGATGTGTCGGTTTTCCAGTGCCCCCTATCCGGGCCCGTATCGTGGATGAGAACGGGAAAAAGGTGGCCCGCGGGGAAGTGGGGGAACTATTGATCAAGGGGCCGGGCGTCACTCCAGGGTACTGGAACAATCCCGAGGCAACCGGCTACGCGCTGAAGGACGGCTGGCTGTACACGGGAGACATGGCCCGGAAGGACCGCTGGGGCCGGATATTCTTCGTCGACAGGGTGAAAGACGTCGTGAAGTGCGGCGGTTATTCGATCTTCAGCGTGGAGGTGGAGGAGGAGATACTCCAGCTTACCGAAGTCGAGGAAGTCGCGGTGATTGGCATTCCCCACCGGACCATGGGAAACGTACCGATGGCGGTGGTGTGCCTGCGGGAAGGCAGCGCGCTTACCGAAGAGGGACTCGTGAAGTGGTGCAAGGAGAACATCGCGGAATACAAGGCTCCCCGTATCGTGAAGATCATCCCGATCGAAGAGATGCCTTTCGGCATGACGCTCAAGATCATGAAAAAAGACCTTCGCGAGCGGTTCGTCGAAGAACTCGGCCCTCTGGGCGCCTGAAGTTCAATGAGTGGGGTCAGCCTTTAGACTGACCCCGCACTGTTATTCCGGTTCGAAGTGGTCTATGTCGCCGAGCTTGCCCTCGCGCTCGTCCTTCCAGATGGCCTTGACCCTCATGCCCACTTTTACATCCTGCCAGTCGATGCCTTCGATGCTGCCCGTCATCCACGTGTCACAGCCGTCCAGCTTTATCATGCCGGAAACACGCTTGAGGTCTATCGGGTTGCCCCGCATGTCGGCCATCTCCACGGCGTAGGTCGTCACTTCACCGACGTCCTTGACCTCGGCCACCTCGCTGATGTCGATAAAGCACTTTCTACAGTAAGTGGGGCCCGGTACGTAAACGGTCCCGCACTGGTGGCAGCGGATGCCCCGGATCTTCTTGTCCTTCATCCCGTCGGCGAGCATCTTGACCCCACCGCCCTCGATCTTGAACTTGTAAGTCGATATGTCCCAGGTCCCCTGCACCTGGCGGGTCTCTTCATCAGAAACCATTCCTGTCACCTCCGATTCCACTATCGCTTGCGAGGCTTGTCGCCCAGCACGGTTACCGTGACGTACTGGAACAGGCCGCCCCAGCCGTGCGCCACCGCGGTCTTGACCTTCTTGGGTACCTGGTGCTCGCCCTCGATCTTCCTCATAATCTGGAGCGCGCACTCGGTTGGCCGGTTCATCGCCGACGCGCCGATGGCGTTCGTCGAGAAGACCCCGCCGCTGGGGTTAACGGGGAACTCGCCGTCGATCTCGAGGGCCCCTTTATCGAGCATCTTGTGTGCAGGCTCGGAAAAGAACCCGAGCTTCTCGCACCACAGGAGCGACTGGTGCGCGAACCCGTCGTAGAGCTCGGCCATGTCTATCTCCCTGGTCGGGTCCTCGATGCCCGCCATATCGTATGCTTTCTTGCCGGCGATGACGCATGCCTGCTGGTCGGCCGGGTCCGTTATCTGGCCTTCGATCATGTTCCCGGTGCACGGATCCGAGGCGCAGCATCCGATACCGTTGATCCATGCCGCCGTATCGGCGAGCTTCTTCGCCTTTTCCTCGGAGACCACGATGGCGACGGTCGCGCCGTCGGTCGTCGGGCACGTGTGCCCGAACCGCAGCGGCCAGGCGATGAACGGGGTGCTCGCGACATCCTCGACCGTGGTCACCTTTCTCAAGTGCGCGTATGGGTTCTTGGACGCGTTCGTCCTCTCAAGCGAGGCCATCTTATCGATGTGTTCCACCTCGGCTCCGTAGTGGCTCAGGTAGCTCATAGCCTGGTACGAGGCCGCCCCGGTGGAGCCGCCGCCCAGGCCTCCAACGCCCCTACCCCCGTAGAGGTCCATGCCGTTCTGCACCATCACCATAGCTTCTGGCATGACGATGCCCGCAAGTCCCACCTGAGAGTCTCCCTCGGACTGCTTTTCCCAGGTCACGGCCATTACGACGTCGTACATGCCGCTCGCTACGTGGTAGTACGCCGCGTGCAGGGTCGACATGCCCGTCGTCCCGCCCGTGGAAATGCGGATGACAGGTTTGTCGAGCGCCCTCATGTGGTCGCTCGTCCAGAGGTGGGGCAGGTTGAGGCCCTCGAACGTCTGCATGTTACCGAACGTGATGGCGTCGATATCCTCGGGCTTCAGGTTGGTGTTGGAAAAAGCGGCGTCAACGGCCTCGCTCATCATCTCGACCATGTTGACGTCCTTGCGCTTGCTTACGAATACCGGGGTATATCCGACCCCGATGATCGCCACGTTTCTCATTTATCATCCCTCCTCGCTCGAGAGCACCATGACCGCGTTGTGCTGTGCGCAGAAGCCGTCCTGTCCGTGGGCCACGGCTGTGCTCGCGTCGGCAACCTGGGCTTCTCCGGCCTGGCCTGTCAACTGCCGGTAGCATTCCGCTATCCGGATCAGCCCGGCGGCGCTGAAGGGGTGGGCGCCCGTGGCGCCTCCCGACGGGCAGACCGGCATGGCGCCGTCTATCTCCGACAGGCCCCTTTCAGCGACGGAACCGCCGCTGCCTTCAGGGAACAGCCCGAGGGCCTCGGTTATTATCGGCTCCTGGTGCACGAAGGGGGCGCTGACCTCCGCGACGTCAATCTGGTCCGCTGGCTGCTTGATGCCGGCCATCTTGTAGGCCCGCTCAGCGGCGAGCCTGGATGACCGTGAGCCGAACAACTCCCGCTCACCGAGGTAGTAGCTGTCGATGGAACTGCTCATTCCCTTTATCCATACCGGCGAGTCGGTCAGTTCCTTTGCCCTGTCGGCCGAGGCTAGCAGAACGGCGCACGCCCCGTCCGTGAACGGGTAACAGTGCAGTTTCCGCAACGGTTCATACAGGTACTCGGACGCCGCGATATCCTCCGGCGTGGCGTCGGCCTTGGACTGGAGCGCGTACGGGTTGCGTGCCGCGTTGCGCAGGAGCTTCGCGGCAATCCGGTCCATTTGCGTTTCGGTCATCCCGTACCTGTCCATGTAGCTGCGCGCCTGCAGCGCCGCCGTGGAGAGCTCGTTTAAGAGGCCAAGCTGCCGGTCATACGTGGGGTTCAGCTGGTAATCCATCACCAGGTAAGGCCTGAACTCCGAGCCACCCAGAGAGTTTGCGACCACCAGAGCCGTGTCGTAGTTTCCGGACATGATTCTCATTGCGGCGTACATGGCTGCCCATAGCCCGTCGGCTTCCACTTTCGTCTCGTCCTTCATGTAGGCGCCTATGGGGGTGTCCTCAAAGACGTTGCTGATCGTCCGCCCGGCCTGGAAATCGTTCGAACAAATCACGAAAGTGCCGATGTCGTCCCGGGTTATTCCGAGATCATCGAAAAGGCCTTTGACCAG